>ENA-ORRE01001656-ORRE01001656.1-human-gut-metagenome-genome-assembly--contig:-NODE-1656-length-14373-cov-13.044839_pt1 | contig 14373 bp, 7 predicted proteins | sample MGYA00242171_ERZ509126 | MGnify/ENA primary metagenome ERZ509126 (study PRJEB26280, sample SAMEA2338648) | human gut metagenome | biome: human gut; feature: human-associated habitat; material: faeces... | reverse complement strand
GGGTCAACGACTATCACATCCGGGCGAAGCATATCTGTACGTCCGGTGGATGCTGTATCATCAGTGATTTTCTCAGTTTTCTTTGCATTCTCATAAAACTGTGGCAGCACCTCCTCAGCCTTTCCTACGAAAAACTGTGCATTTGTGATGCCATTGAGCTTCGCATTGTTTTTGGCATCCTCGATTGCCTGAGGCACTATTTCCACTCCGTACACCTGCTTTGCCTTCTGTGACAAAAAGAGCGATATGGTACCGATACCGCAGTAGAGATCCCAGACATTTTCATTTCCTGTGAGCCCTGCAAATGCAAGTGCCGTGCTGTAAAGCTTTTCTGTCTGCTTCGGGTTTACCTGATAGAACGACTGTGGAGAAATCTGATACGTGATGCCTGTCCCCTGTGGTGTGAAATCAGGGTAAGAAAGCAGATGGATGGTGTCCTCAATATATGGTCGGCCCCATATGCAGACCGTCTTTTTGCCGAGGATGACATTTGTGTTTTCCTTGTTGATATTGTAGGAAATCGAAGTCATTCCATCAATTTTTGAGAGTCTTTCGCACAGTATATCTGCTGCATTCCCGGCTCGGCGTTTTGCTTCCAGACTGTCCCCATTTATCACAAGACACACCATAATCTGCTTTGATGTAAAACCATATCTGATAAGCACATGGCGCACGAGCCCTTTGTGTGTGTTCTCGTCATACGGCGTGATGCCGCACTCATTCATCCATTCCTTTATGATATCCAGTATCTCTTTGTTTTGCGGCACCCCAAGCCTGCAGTCCTCAACCGGGATGATATTGTGGCTTCGCGATGCATAAAAGCCTGTCACTATATTGCCATCCCTGTCATATCCCACCGGAAACTGTGCCTTGTTGCGGTAGCGATATGGATTGTCTGCGCCAACAGGCGGCTGCATTTTACTGTCCAGCTTTGCCTCGGAAAATCCACCTATACGCATGAGATTGTTGCGCACCTTATTATTTTTAAATTCAAGCTGCTTTTCATAGGAGAGCGCCTGTATCTGACAGCCGCCACACCTCTTGTGCAGCTCACATTGCGGCTCAACGCGAAAAGTGGAAGGGGTCTTAATCTCTTCCACTCTTGCGTAGCCATAGTTTTTCTTTAATTTTGTTGCGCGGGCTGTTATGACGTCACCAATCAGTGCATCCTTTACGAAAAAGGTCATGCCATCATAATGTCCGATACCCTCGCCGTCTGTTCCCATATCTGTTATTTCAAGTTCAAATATGTCATTTTTTTTCATGCTTTTCTCTTCTTTATTTTATATATAATGATATGAGGGTCAAAAGGTATTTTGCCCTTCATTTATGATTAATCAGATTACTACACACTTGTTCTGCGGAAATTTGTCTCCATAAATCTGTTGTAGCCCTGCCACTTTGTATCGTTTTCAGGCACATTTACAAGCAGCTCCCTGAAGGTCTCCATCTTGGCATCTATGTTGTCTGCAAAGCTAAGTGCAAGTGCCTCGACAAGTGCCGGCTTTTTCGGAGAGCCAAACTCAAGCTCGCCGTGGTGGGCAAGTATACAGTGCTTAAGCTCGTTTGCGAGTACTACCGGGAAGCCGTCGATGCTCTTGATTGCATCGCCTACCCACTCTGCACCAATCATGATATGTCCGAGGAGCTGACCAGCGTCTGTATAGTCATTCTCCGGGAAAGTAGAAAGCTCCTTTAATTTTCCGATATCATGGAAAATAGCTGCTGTAAGAAGCAGGTCACGGTTTAAAACCGGATACATTTTTGCAAAATAATCACAGTTCTTCGTCACACCGAGTGTATGCTCCAAAAGACCTCCTACAAAGCCGTGGTGCACGCTCTTTGCGGCTGAATGGAACTTGAAACGGCGCTCAAACTCCTTATTATCAAAAAAGCTATGTAAGAGCTGTGACAGGTACTGATTCTTTACAGAGCCGATAAAGCCCATGAGTTCCTTATACATTACCTCGACATCCTTATCGCTGACCGGCAGATAATCCGCAGGGTCATATTCTCCCTCGTTCACCTTTCTCGCACGCTTTATGGAACACTGTAAATTGCCCTGAAAGCTTGTGATATCACCGGTTATGGCTATGTAATCCATTGCATCAAATTCCTCAATGCCTACTGAGCCCACATCCCATATCTTGGCATCCAGCGTGCCTGTCTTATCCTGCAGGATAACATTGTCATAAGGCTTTCCGCTTTTGGTCATGGCTGTCTGCTTGCTCTTGCATAAAAAAATCTCATTGATTCTCTCTCCCTCGCGGAGAGTTGAAATATACTTCATATATCCTCCTAATTTCGGCTAATTCATCACTCCGATTTTCACCTGACAGGTAATCTCCGTGTAGCCGTTGCTTCCTTTTCTCTTTACTTTCAGATTGCAGGTATCCTCAGGCTTTTGCTTCATAAGCTGTGTGTTGTACGCGGACACATTCGACACCTCTGTATTGTTTACCGCAACTATCACATCTCCGCTTTGAAGCCCCGAGACAAATGCCGGTGAATCCATGGTAACCTGCTTTATATAAACACCCTTTGGGATGTTATATCTGTTTGCTATTTTTTCTGTAACTGTAGTACAGGTGATGCCTATGTACGGCACATCTGCGCCGCTCTCGAGCTTTTCAATGACAGGTGAAAGGTCGCTTATGCTGACAGCCGTGAGCGTATTGTTTTCCTCCGCCGGATTGAAATCCTGCAGCGAAAGCCCTATGACCTGACCATCTGTATTAATCAGTATACCGCTCTGCAACTTGTTGCTTGCGATATCTGTGGTGAGCACCGAGTAATTGTTGTCCTGCGCCGACAGCTCGTTGGTTGTTGACGTTACAAGACCTGTGAGAATGGCATAGTTTGCCTCAAGCGCAATGACAGATGCTCCTCTTGAAACAATATTTGAATTACCAAGCTCCGCAACCGCTATAGCCCCTGTTGTGGTGTCGTCCAGAAGTGACTTATCCACGGAAATGATTGCTATACCTGTATTGCTGTCATACTTGACCAGCGCAGCATCAGCCATCATGTCGTTTACAAAGGTTACACTAAGCTTATCCGCCTTATCCACTACATTTTTCTCTGTCAGAATGATTAGCTGCTTTCCATTGTCCCTCAGTATCACTCCCACTCCCTGACCCTCGGTCTCATAGGAATTGTTGAAAATATCAGTGGCATCTGTCACACCCGTGACTCCTACTACAAATTTCGAGGCCGAAGCGCCCACGCTGTAGAGCTGGTTCTGCACTGCCTGATAATCTGCGAGTGTAGGCTGATAGGTCTGCAAAGACGGCTCCGAAGAAGTGCCGGACTCTGTGCTTTGTGTACCATTTTCACTATATGCATCACTGCTGTCATCTATGCCAGGCTGCTGTGTGGCTATCTGCACATCATTATTATTTTTCTCATCTGAAGCTTTTTTTGATTGTCTGTTGATAACCGGCAGAAATATAGCAAAAACAATGCTTGCAGCCACTGCAAATGCCACTCCGCAGAGTGCTGCTGTGCCTGCTTTTTTTGCAAGTCTTTTTTTATTCAGCGGTTTATCCTTTATCTTTTCTCTGATAAATTGCTCCATATTGTCACCCTGATTAGATGTCTTTAGTTACTATCTTACATTATATTCTGAATTATATTGCGTTGCAACCATATTTTTTGAATACGCCTTTGAGTACGGGCTTGTGGCATGTACCCGCCGGACTGCTGCAAGCCCTTACTTTTTGGCTCGTTTAACAAACTGGTTCGTTATGTATTAAACTTTATGTTATCATCTTGTAATTATCATTTAATACATATTTATTATGGTTTTTTTGAAGATTTTCAGCTATAATATGATAAGCTATACAGTAAATATGAATTTAATATTCAACTACCGAAATATAAGGATATAGAAATGAATAAAAAAGTTTACAAAACATTGGAATATAACAAAATCCTCACCATGCTAAGCAGCTACGCAGCATGTGATGAGACAAAGAAAAGGTGTCTTTCGCTTGAGCCTATCACCGATTTATACGAAATCAGACATCTGCAGACCACCACTGCCGATGCACTAAGCCGCCTGTACAAGGACAGCGGAGTGTCCTTCGTTGGCATACACAATGTACATGCTTCCCTAAAGAGGCTTGATATCGGTGGTGCACTGAATACGACCGAGCTTCTTCGCATCTGCAGTCTTTTGGAGGTTGCAAAGCGCGTGAAGGCTTATGGCAGAAGCGCCATGGATAATGAGAAACAGGATTCACTCTCCGGTCTGTTTTCAGGGATTGAACCGGTTTCTGCGCTCTGCGACGAGATTAAGAGGTGCATTTTATCTGAGGAAGAGATTGCCGATGATGCGAGTCCTGAGCTTTTTAAGATAAGAAAGAGCATACGCGGCATGAACGACAGAATCCATGCGCAGCTCACCAAGCTCATGAACAACAGCACAACGAGGACATATCTGCAGGATGCGGTTGTGACCATGCGCGACGGCAGATATTGTCTGCCTGTAAAGGCTGAGGCAAAGGGCAATGTACCCGGCATGATGCACGACCAGTCATCTACCGGCTCTACCCTTTTTATCGAGCCGATGGCTGTCGTCAATTTGAATAACGAGCTCAAGGAGCTTTTCATAAAGGAGCAGGAGGAGATTGAAAAAATCCTTGCAGCGCTCAGCGACAAGGTTGCCATGAATGCAGCTGCTTTGGAGCAGGACTATGAGATTCTTTCAGAGCTTGACTTCATTTTTGCAAAGGCAAATCTGGCTAAATCATATAACGGTGTGGCACCGGAGTTCAACACCGAGGGGCATATCAATATCAGAAAGGGCCGTCATCCTCTTTTGGACGCTAAAAAGGTGGTCCCTATAGATGTACGGCTCGGCGAGGACTATAAGCAGCTCATCATCACCGGACCAAACACCGGCGGTAAAACGGTTTCACTAAAGACTGTCGGACTTTTGACTCTCATGGGTCAGGCAGGTCTTCACATTCCTGCGGCTGACAGGTCAAAGCTCGCCATCTTTGAGGACGTCTTTGCGGATATAGGCGATGAGCAGAGTATTGAGCAAAGTCTCAGTACCTTCTCGTCTCACATGACCAATATCGTAAAAATTCTTGAAAAAGCTGACGACAGAAGCCTTTGCCTGTTCGATGAGCTCTGCTCGGGAACCGACCCGACAGAGGGTGCGGCACTTGCCATCTCAATTTTAAACAGACTGCACCGGTATGGCGCCATCACCATGGCCACCACACACTACAGTGAGCTGAAGGTATATGCGCTTTCCACAGACGGTGTGGAAAATGCCTGCTGCGAATTCAATGTGGAGACTTTAAGCCCTACCTACCGCCTGTTAATCGGTATTCCTGGAAAGAGTAACGCATTTGCGATCTCATCAAAGCTTGGTCTGGACGAAAACATCATCGAGGATGCAAAAAGCAGAATTAATGATAATGACCTTGATTTCGAGGATCTGATTGCAAGCCTCGAGTCACAGCGACAAACTATCGAAAAGGAACAGCTTGAAATCAACAGCTACAAGGCCGAGATTGAAAAGCTCAAGAAACAGCTCGAAGAGAAAAATGCGCGCATAGACAAGAGCAAGGACAAGATTTTACGCGAGGCAAATGAGGAAGCCTACAAGATACTGCAGGATGCAAAGGAACTTGCCGACAAAACCATCCGCAATTTCAACAAATACGGACAGGGACAGGCTCCTATGAGCCAAATGGAAAAGGAGCGCTCTGCCCTTCGTGACAAGATGAATGACAAGGAAAAGAAGCTGTCAGACATCAAGAAAAACACTGCCAAGGCAAATCACAAGGCGCCTAAGAAGCTGCGCATCGGTGATTCTGTGCTTGTGCTCTCCCTCAATCTGAAGGGAACCGTCCACACTCTGCCAAACGCCAAGGGCGATTTGTATGTGCAGATGGGTATACTGCGCTCGCTAGTTAATATTAATGACCTCGTGCTCTTAAACGACGATGTCTCTCCTGCCAAGAAGTACGGCGGCAGCGGAAGTAAGATAAAGATGAGCAAATCGCTGTCAGTTTCATCAGAAATCAACCTGATTGGAAAGACTACGGATGAGGCACTTGCTCTCTTAGATAAATACTTGGACGACGCATATATCGCTCATCTTTCATCAGTGCGCATTGTCCACGGAAAAGGCACCGGTGCACTGCGAAAGGCTGTTCATGGACTCCTTAAGAGGACAAAAACTATTGCGGAATACCATCTCGGTGAGTTTGGTGAGGGCGATGCCGGAGTAACCATCGCAACCTTTAAATAACGACAATGTACTTTTACGGAATATAAATAATTTTTAAGAAGGAGATTAGAAATGGCTGTTAAACAGAAAATACTGATAGTAGACGACGACAACAATATAGCAGAGCTTATATCTCTATATCTGACCAAGGAATGCTATGACACCAAAATCGTAAATGACGGTGAGCAGGCTCTTATCGCGTTCGAGCACTACAAGCCAAACATGCTTCTTTTGGACCTCATGCTTCCGGGCATAGACGGCTATCAGGTATGCCGTGAGATACGTGCAAAGTCCGATGTGCCGATTATCATGCTCTCCGCAAAGGGCGAGGTATTTGACAAGGTTTTAGGCCTGGAGCTTGGCGCCGACGACTATATACTCAAGCCCTTTGACTCAAAGGAGCTTGTGGCAAGAGTCAAGGCCGTGCTCAGACGCTTCCAGCCTGCAAAGCCGGAGGCCTATGCTTCCGTAGATATCAAGTGTGTGGAGTACCCGGGGCTTATTGTAAATCTGTCCAACTACTCTGTCACTTATGACGGACAGCAGATTGATATGCCGCCAAAGGAGCTTGAGCTATTATATTTTCTTGCCTCATCTCCAAATCAGGTGTTTACAAGGGAGCAGCTTCTGGACAACATATGGGGCTATGAATATGTCGGTGACACCCGCACTGTCGACGTGCATGTAAAGCGTCTCCGCGAGAAAATCAAGGACAAGCCAACCTGGCGCATCGCAACTGTCTGGGGCATCGGATACAAGTTTGAGGTAAAATAAATAATGAAGCATACCATCTACTCTAAGCTGTTAATCAGCTACCTGATTTACGGTGTCATCGCTTTTTTCATTATATGCACCTTTACACAGCATCTCACCACAGACTATATCGAAAAGCAGGAAGCATCCAATCTCTACAGGGAGGCATCCATCATTGCAGGTGACTATGCCAGTGAATACTTTGGCTCATCCATGTCGCTTAGCGATTTCCAGAATCACATGAAAATCGTAGCCGACTATATGGATGCCGAGGTATGGGTGGTCAGCCCTGACGGTGAGCTGCTCATAGACTCAGATGATCCGTCAATAGGCATTGATATCCAAAATGACAGTTCTAAGCCTGTAGTGATAAATGGCTTTGATGTCACCGATTTTGGCAGCGACAACTATATGATTGGAAATTTTTACGGCTCCTTCAAGCATAGGATGCTGTCCGTATTTTCCCCGGTAAATGTCTCGTACCAGAATATCGGCTACATAGTCATTCACAAGACAATGAGCCATATCACGGCAGGTGTAAACGGTTTTATGAATATCTCCTTTTACACTGTAGCGCTTATTTTTGCAGTGGCATTTATTATGCTTGTCATGATGAGCCGCTCCATTTACCAGCCAATCACACGAATCACAAAGACCGCAAAGAAGTATGCAAAGGGCGATTTCACTGCCCAGATTGATGTACATTCCAATGACGAAATCGGCTATCTGGCAAACACACTCAACTACATGGCAACGGAGCTAGATACTCTTGAGGAGGATCAGCGCAAGTTTGTTTCCAACGTGTCACACGACTTCCGCTCCCCTCTTACCTCGATAAAGGGCTACGTGGAGGCTATGCTGGACGGAACCATCCCTGTTGAGATGCAGGATAAATATTTAAATATCATACTTTTTGAGACCGAGAGGCTTAATAAGCTCACCAAGAGTCTTATTGATCTGAACCAGTTCGGTCATCACGGCATACACCTGGATATTGCTGATTTTGACATCAATACAATGATCCGCACGACAATCCTCACCTTCGAGGGTAAGTGCAGTGAAAAGGGCTTAAGCTTTGACCTGCTGCTCACCGGAAAAGAGCTTTTCGTGCGCGGTGATATGGTCAAAATCCAACAGATTCTTTACAACCTGATTGACAACGCTGTGAAGTTTTCAAATAATGATTCGAGTATCAAGATTGAGACGAGTATCAGAAATGAAAAGGTGTTTATATCAGTAAAGGATCACGGTATCGGTATACCAAAGGACAGCCTTTCAAAGATCTGGGAACGCTTCTACAAGAGTGATTTATCCCGCGGAAAGGATAAGCGCGGTACGGGACTTGGCCTGTCTATAGTTAAAGAAATCGTGCAGGCGCATGGTGAGAATATAAATGTGATAAGTACTGAGGGTGTGGGAACTGAGTTTATATTTACGCTGCCGCTCAGCAAAAAAGAAGGGTGAGGCGCAGCTCATCAAATGATTGGTGGTGGGCGCCTCGCTTTTTAGGTTGTGAAGCTGCCGGCATAGCACACAGTATATTCCTCAGAAAAATGTGAAGTCAGCCGCGGTTCTTTATCCGGACAGGTTACGATTTTATTTATGTTTTCTTTCTTCTTTAATTTATGGAACTCCGCGGCAGTTCACATTTTTCTTCGGAACACACTGTATGCTCTCCGGCTAATTCAGGTTTATGAGCGAGGCGCTTTGCTACCTTACATTTTGGCAGTGCCGGACTTATTTCACTGGCGTGAAATTTTGTCCGGCACTTTTTACTTTTTAAATTTAAAGCTCATTTCACTTATGCGAAATGAGCTTTATTTTATATCATATTCTTATGGTTCATATTTGCTGCCGGACGGGTCGGTTACTGTGTAGTCGCCGCCGGATATGTCGGCTGTGGTTTCAAAGTCTGTGATGTCCTGATTTACGGTACCATCGAACAGGTCATATGTGAATGTGTAGCCCTGTGCCGATACTGCTTTGACATATATTTTGATATTGCTTGCGGCTGTGACAGGGATCAAGTCTTCGATTTTGACTGTGCCTTCGAGGCTATGGAGCTTACCGTCGTCCTCTTTTGAGGCATCAGAGGTATCATTTTCCGTGTCATTCTTTGAGCCATCTTTTTTGGCATCATCCTTCCGGCTTAAGGCGGATGTGATGGAGTCTGTGTCTGCAGAGTCTGCACTGTCTGTGCCGTTTTCTGCCAACAGCTGTCTGATATCGTAAGTCTTTAGCTCTGTATCTGAGCTTGCAACTACGAGCTGCACACTGTTAAAGTCAAAGTAATCATTTCCCATGACCGCTACATCTACATCTGTGCCAAGCTTTATGCTGCCATTGTCAAAGGTTGGTTTATCGGCAAGTATGCCGGATGCTACATTTTTGAACACTGATGTCACACCTTCAAACTTATCGAGCACCTCTGTGCTTCTCTTATTTCCGTCAACAAACAGAAATGTCACATTGCCTGCATAGTCCTCTGACAGCGGAAGTGTGGCCTCGCCCGTATACTTGATGCCGTCTAGCTCAAGCGGTATCTCGTTTGTACCGAAAAATACACTGGTTTTTGTATCCTCTGTGTACTCCTTTGGCACCACCGAGACAGAGACTGTGTATGTCTTATCGGTAAAGTCTGCACTTTTTAAGGAAATATCCCAGTCTGTTATGAGGCTGGCCTCCTCCTCAAGGGTGGACTTGATATCATCCTGCATGGTCTGCACATCGGAAAGTATCACCGATGTGTTGTCTGATGTGTATGACGTCTGTGTCTCGAGCTTTTTTATCCTGTTATTAAGCAATACTGCCCCCGCAATAAGTGCGGCGAGCAGTATTATGGTAATCGCATTGAAAATATTTTTTTTCAAATTCATATTATAGTGTTATTCCTCATCTTCCTCTGCAGCTATAGCTATTCCAAGCTCCTCAAGCTGCTTTGGATCTACAGTTCCGGGTGCCTCTGACATGAGGTCCGAAGCGTCCTTTACCTTAGGGAATGCAATAACCTCCTTGATATTGTCTGTATGTAGCATATGCATGCAGATACGGTCAACACCGAAGGCAAGTCCTGCGTGTGGCGGTACACCATATGAGAATGCATCAAGCAGGAATCCAAACTGCTCATGTGCACGCTCCTTTGTAAAACCAAGCACCTCAAACATCTTCTCCTGGATGTCATCCTGATGGATACGCACTGAGCCTCCACCAAGCTCTGTACCATTGAGTACGATATCATATGCCTTTGCACGAACTGCGCCCGGATCTGAGTCTATCTTGTCCCAGTCCTCCTCCATAGGCATGGTGAATGGATGATGCATTGCCATAAATCTGTTTTCCTCATCAGACCACTCAAGGAGTGGGAACTCTGTTACCCAGAGGAAATTGTACTTGTTCTCATCAATCAGGCCAAGCTCAGCTCCGAGCATGAGACGAAGTGCTCCAAGTACATTCCATACGATTTTATTCTTGTCTGCTGCGAAAAGGAGTAAATCTCCCGGCTTTCCGTTCATCTTTGCAACAAGTGCATCAAGCTCAGCTTCTGTCATAAACTTGGCAAATGATGACTTGTATGTGCCATCCTCATTGATGCACAGATAAGCAAGTCCCTTTGCTCCACAGCCCTTTGCATGCTCTACAAGCTTGTCAATCTTCTTACGAGGCATCTTTGCCTGTCCCTCTACATTGATACCGCGGACAGAGCCACCGTTTTCAAGAGCTCCTGTGAATACTCCAAAGCCACAGTCCTTTACCACATCCGAAACATCGCAAAGCTCCATACCAAAGCGTGTATCAGGCTTGTCAGAACCAAATCTGTCCATAGCCTCCTGCCAAGGCATACGCTTAAACGGAATCTCAACATCCACATTTATGACCTCTTTAAAAAGGTGCTTTAACAGTCTCTCATTTACCTCGATTACATCATCGATATCTACGAATGAAAGCTCCATATCTGCCTGTGTAAACTCAGGCTGTCTGTCTGCACGCAGATCCTCATCACGGAAGCATCGTGCAATCTGGAAATATCTGTCATAGCCTGAAGCCATCAGAAGCTGCTTAAAGAGCTGTGGTGACTGAGGGAGCGCGTAAAAATGTCCGTGGTGTATACGGCTTGGCACGAGATAGTCTCTGGCGCCCTCCGGTGTAGACTTGCAAAGGATTGGTGTCTCTATCTCCAAAAATCCCTCGTTTGCCATAAAGTCACGCATCACGCGAAGCACATTGCTTCTGAGCATGAGATTTCTCTGGATATCAGGGCGGCGAAGATCCAGATAACGGTATTTAAGTCTGATGTCTTCGCTTGTCTTTGAATTCTCCTCAATATGGAATGGAGGTGTCTGTGCCTCTGAAAGCACTCTGATTGATGTAGCGATAACCTCGATATCACCTGTCTTTAAGTTCTCATTGACAGCGGCTGTTCTCTTCTGGACAGTTCCCTCAACTGCGATGACAAACTCACTTCTTAAGCTGCCTGCCTTTTCAAAGCCCTCTGCACCTACATTTTCCTCACCGAATACTATCTGAAGTATTCCGCTTCTGTCTCTTAAATCTACGAAAATGAGACTTCCTAAATTTCTTCTCTTCTGTACCCAGCCCATCACGGTGACCTTCTCACCGACATTGGCATTTGATACCTCTGTACATCTATGGCTTCTATGTAAGCCCTGCATTGATTCTGCCATTTTATGCTCCTTATATTTCTACTATATATTTATTCTAATATCTGTTTGGTACCGCTGCTGCACAGCTAATCTGCTGCTTATCAGATTCCTATCTGTTAAAGAACTCAACAAACTCCTCGTAGCCCTCTTTCATAAGCTGCTCCTTCTGGAATTTCTTGTTCTTGTTCATGCGCACAACAAGCACCTGCTGTCCGTTTGCTCTTGCGTCTTTTGCCTGGTTCATGACATCAACAAGCTTGTCTGCCGGATATTTCTTCTCAACCAGATAAGCCACCTTCTTTGGACTCTCAGGAATCTTGAAGCCGCTCTCCATGAGAAGCAGGATAATTCTCTCAAAACCGATTGAAAAACCACAGGCAGGTACATCATTTCCGGTGAACTTTCCAATCATCTTGTCATATCGTCCGCCACCGCCACAGGCTGCGCCAAGCTCAGGCATTGATATCTCAAAAATAGTTCCTGTGTAGTAGCTCATTCCACGAACAAGTGTAGGGTCAAATACGAGCTCAAACTTTGCTCCCTTTGTGGCATTGACAGCCGTAGCTATCTCTGTCATATTTGTAACCACTTCTTCGTCTAAATATTCACCGAGCTTTTCTGAAAGTATATTTACACCCTCAGTGACATCCCTTGTCTGCTCCAAAAGCTTGAACAAATCAAGATATTTGTCAATATTTTCCTGTGGATAGCCATCCTGTGCAAGCTCACTTGCAACGCCTTCCACTCCTATCTTGTCCATCTTATCGAGTGTGATAAATACGCTGTCGTAGTTCTCCTCAGCAAAACCACTGTAAGCAGCCATTGCCTTTAGGATTCTTCTCTCGTTGATTCTTATCTCAAAGTTCTCGAAGCCGAGTCTGCCGATCGTGGTAGTGGTTGCTGTAATCAGCTCTATCTCTGCCAGATTGCTTGGCTCTCCGAGTATATCTATATCACACTGTGTAAACTGTCTGTAGCGGCCTCTCTGTGGTCTGTCTGCTCTCCACACGCTGCCCATCTGAAGTGCCTTAAACGGCGATGGCAGGTTGTTGGCATTGTTTGAATAATATCTTGAAAGTGGCACTGTAAGGTCATAGCGCATTCCAAAGTCTACTACATCCGACTCTTCCTTTGCTGTCTCCAGATTCAGCTTCTCGCCTCTCTTCATTACCTTGAAGATCAGCTTCTCATTTTCTCCGCCCTGCTTGCTTGTGAGATTTGCTATATTCTCCATGCATGGTGTCTCTATCGGTGTAAATCCGAAGCTTCTGTATGTATCCTTGATCACACTTGTCACATAATCACGGATTTCCATCTCTGCAGGTAGTATATCCTTCATGCCGTTGACCGGCTTTTTGCTCAGTGCCATTTGGTTTCCTCCATCTATATTAAAATATTGAATTCATTAGCTATTCTATTATACTTTTCGGTTTTGCAATCGTCAAGGGTTTATGGCAATTATACGGACTGCAAAGATAACGAGCATCTGCTGTGAAAGGTTACAAATGCTAATGCACATCTGCTGTGAACGGTTGCAAATGCAAATGCACATCTACTGCGGCGGATTGCAGATGCCACACGGAGACAAACCCATGGATTTTGCTTCATCAAGCGTTACCTCTGTGTCACTCTTTTTCAAGGTCCGACAGCCCGCCCGGTGATATTTCTTACCTGTTGCAGTGATATGAACCATCGTCTCGCTGTTTGAGGAATCTGCAGCGCTATTTTCTGTTGCTGAGCTGTCTGAGCCTGATGATGCACTTCCTGTGGTGCCATCCAGCCAGCTGTCACCATTCTCATAGTTTATTCCGACTCCGGGCTGCACATTATAGCAATAGACATTAAAAAGTATGCCGCCACCGTTATCCTCAACCGACTTTGCCTCTATGAGAACGCCATTTGCAACTAGATTGCTGCCCGAGAACATCGGAGTCACTCTGTAAAGCACATGATTTCCTGTATTGTTTACATAATCCGCTACCAGATTCTCAAACGGAAGCATCCCCTCCACATTCAGATATCTCGTACCGGTAATAAGATTCTTCGGATTGGCATTCTCCCCGGCAAGCTGATAGCCAATAAGATGACAGCGATTGTATAAATACCTGTCCTTTATCACATCATACTTCACCGTATGCCAGCCTGATGGCTTTATCATGCCTATCTTGCCACGCTCCTCAGTCGGCATGATATCCTTGCAGATATTGGCATAAGCCACACCGCATCTGCCAAGTGAATCCAAATCACTGTAATTTTCAAAAGCAGTGGTAGTCATATCGCTGTCCGTAAAAAAAGGCTCATTATTGTTGACGGCCACGTATGCCTTGCCATCATATGCCGGAATCGCATCAAGTGAAACATAAGAATTGTTGTTTACAAGATCCTCCTGTGGCCCATCCGCATTATCCTTGCTGCCTAAAGCACCGGAAGAATCCTCACCTGCCACTTCAGCTCCTGCGGCATGCCCGGCACCTTCAGTGCCTGATGAATCAGTGGAGGCACAGCCTGTAAAAATTGTAGCAATTGCAAGTAATTCACATAATGTAATTGCAGCTGTTTTCCTTAACTTTAGCCATATGTTCATATAAAATCACTCTTTCTATCAACCGATTGATATTGGATTTTCCCTAATTACAATAAATTAAATGAATACTTAAATTACTAAACCTAATATACTTTTATTTCCTCGCTTCATTTATTATAGCAAAC
>ENA-ORRE01001655-ORRE01001655.1-human-gut-metagenome-genome-assembly--contig:-NODE-1655-length-14383-cov-3.046622_pt1 | contig 14383 bp, 9 predicted proteins | sample MGYA00242171_ERZ509126 | MGnify/ENA primary metagenome ERZ509126 (study PRJEB26280, sample SAMEA2338648) | human gut metagenome | biome: human gut; feature: human-associated habitat; material: faeces... | reverse complement strand
AGCAGCCCCAGCCACGCCGCAGGAATCAGGCCCAGCGCATACCACGGCCATTTTTGCTTATCGCTCATCCCTGCACTTGCCCTTCCGGGACTTGCTCGGCGCATCAATGGTCTTGACAAGCACCTCATCCACAATATCCGTGGGGCGCTGCTCGTGGATTAAATCGTTTCGCAGTTCATTGAGCGCATGAATGACTACCCCATGCTCATACGAATCAAGGGTCAGCACCCGTTTACTCGGTTTCTCCATAGCTTACCGCTCCTTTCTGGCGCTTTTCTGTGCGGCGGCACGGCTCTGCTCCAGCGCTCGCTCCATCCTGCCGGTCATGGTCTGAAGCGTATCCCGGATGTCGGTCAGTTCACTGCGAATGGTCTGCGAATCGGCGTCTCGCAGGGATTCCGGCAGGCGGCTGAAATCGTACCCACGGGCATCCACCCCATATTTGCGGCAGAGCATATAGGAGATGCAATAGCCCCGGAACGCATCCGCCTGCGGGTCAGCGTGCTCCGTCTGGTCCAGCTCCGCACGGGCCATTGCCAGCGACACGCAGCGAAACAGGTCCTGTCCATCCATGCCACGCTGGACAACGACGGTTCTGCGGGTGTAATCATAAGCCGCACCGTTTGGGACATTCTCCGCCATTTCGATGGGCACCGGGCGCTTGGAGATCAAAGCCGAGAGCAGCAGGCGGTCATCATAATGGACCTGCGGCTGGCGTTTGGCATCCGTCTGTGCAATGTCAAAGACCTTTTTCACATGATAATAATATCCCGTGCGGCCGTCCTCGGTCACATAGCTGTCCCCGGCTTCCAGAATGGAAATGCCTGTTTCGTTTTTGCGGACATAGATGCCGCGTTCTTTCCAGCCGTCAAAGTCCCGCAGGCGGGTGGCCTCATCGTTCTGTGCATAGATCAGCAGCGCGTTTGTGGCCGAATAGCGGTCAAATCGTGCCTGCACATCCAGAAAGCCCCGAAAGGCTTCTCCGTCCCGCATGACCTCCTGTGCCATTTCATCCGCCAGTGCATACAGGCTGTCGCGTTCCGCCTTCTTCTTGGCGGCATATTCCTCCTTGGTCAGCTGCGGACGGTCGCTCTGCGTTTCCGTGGCAGTGGGGGCGGTAAAAAGATCATCGAAGTTTGCCATAGCTTATCTCTCCTTACTTTTTCTGACCCGCTTTTTCGGCGGAGTCTGTCGGTGTTCATTTTGCGATCGTGTACTCTTGGCGGGTCTGCTGCGTTCGGTCGGCTTGCGCTCCTCCGTCTCCTGCTGCTCACGGCGGATATCCTTCAGCTCCTCGCGGACAGATGGACGATCTTCCTTAGCAGTACCCTCGGCGGATCTCTTTCTGGATTTTGAGGAAGGCTCGGACGGACGGGATTTCTCCGTCCGAGCCGCCGTGGGGTTTTCTTGGGCAGCCTCCTGCTTCTGCGCAGGAGCTGCCATCATTTCATCCAGCAGCCGGTCGTCCTCACTCTTTTGCGGGCGCTCCTGTTCGGGAGCCGTCTGCCCGGCGGCATCCTTATTCTTATCCCGTCCTGTTTCCGCGTTTTCACGGATGACTTCGGGGTCGGATACCGTGGCGATTTTGATGTTCTCCACAATGCGGTTGATCTTGGCGGCATCTTCGGCGCGTACCATGATCTCACTGACGCCGTGTGGGTTGTCCTTTGCCTCCCGCAGAACGCAGTAGACTACGCCGTAGCGCTTGGCATCGGCCACAAAGCGGGCCATGTCCTTGTTTTTGACGGTGAAAATAGTCAGCTCCTTGCCGCTGCGCAGCATGGAGGTAAGCCGCTGGCGTCCTTTGATTTTGTTCTTGTCCCGGTTTTTCAGTGCTGCGTACAGAAGCGCCGCCACCTCCTTTGCCGCACTGCCGGTGATTTTTGCCGCAACCTCCATGCCCTCCAAGCTCAGTCGGACGACCTGTTCAGCTGCGTCTCCGGATGTGTTCATTCTGTTGTTCCTCCTTTTGTCGTTGTTTTTGTGCGTCCTCCCGGACAGCTTTCAGTTTCTCCGCCATCACGCCGGAGCGCTCGGCAATATCGTCGCACAGATGCACTTCCCGGCGCAGCGCTTTGAGCCTTTCGGACAACTCCCGGATCTGCGCCCGATGTGCGTCGGCCTGTTTGGGACTGTCCCGGACTGCCTTTGTGCGCAGCGCATTTTGCAGTACCCGGCGTTTGGCGGACAATTCTCGGATATTCACCTCCTGTTCCTTTTTATATAAAGCAAGCTGCTCGGCGGTATCAATTTGATGCCGTGCGAGCAGCCGTACTTCCTGTGAGATGTTATTCAGTTTGAGCAGATCTTCCCGCAGCAGAAAATGGAGCCGCGCCCGGTTTTGCGGACGGCCTTTGGGGAAGATACCGAGCTTGTAGCAGTAATAGAAATACAGTGCGCGAAAGCCGGTGATCTTGCGCGCAGCTTGCCGGCTGCCTTGGACGCGGTAGGTTTTTGGCCTTGGTTTATCGGTCATTTGCCGCTCCGGCTGCGGCAGGGGCTGTTGCAAAATACGCTGCCGGATGGCCTCGGCGGTGTAAGCCTCTCCGAAATTCCGGGTCAGACGGACAAAGCGCTCCTTACCGGGAGGGCGCACCGAAATATCCTTGCCGAATTTCACCTCATAGCCCTTTTGGCGAAGCAGATAGTAAAACTGCTTTTCGGTGACGCTCTGCCGGATCAGCTCATCGATCTCGCTGCGGATCAGTCCGCGCCAGGTGGGACGCTGCTCCTGCTCTGCACGCCATTCCCCATAGTGCTTTGACTTCCTGGCTTGCGGCCGTTGGATGACCGACAAGTTATATTCCCGGCAAAGGGTGTCGGACACGGTGCGCATATCATGATAATCTTTTTCGGTGCGGTGGTATTTGATGCCGTCCACAAAGGATACCGTATTCAACACAAAATGATTGTGCAGATGGTTTTCCTTATCCAGATGGGTCGCCACCAGCACCTGATACCGTTCGCCCCAAAGCCGCTGCGCCAACTTCACGCCGATCTCATGCGCCAACTCCGGCGTGGCCTCGCCGGGCGCGAAGGACTGATACCCATGGTAGGCGATCACACCGTCCTCCTTGCCGAAACGCTTTTTTACTGCCAGCATCTCGTCCCGTGCCGTGGACGGCAGGCAGTTGATGCCGCTGATAAGTTGCCGTACCACCATTGCACTCTCATCGTCCGGTATGACCGTTGTTTTCTCCGCACGGACAGCATAATCCATTACATCCGAAAGGTTTTGTGTCTGCACATCGGTCAGTTCCTCTTGCCGATAGAATTTCGGATTATCCGTCTTGTCCGGGTTTTCGATATACAGCACCACCTTGCCCAGCCAGCCCTTGACCGCCCAGATGGATGTGGTAGCCATGGCATTACTCCCGCTTTGCCGGAAGCACGACCGCCGCTGTAACCTCCCGGATGAGCTTGTCCAGCCGCTTGCTGTCCTCGTCATAGCGTTTTGCATCCACCACATTCAGTACATGGGCTTTCTGAGCGATCTGGTTAAGGTTGTGCCCTACATAGTGCATCTCACGCATAAAGGCAAAGTATTCCGGCGGCGGTGCTTCACGGGGTACCTCTCCGGTGATCAGATGGCGAAGGTAGGCTTCGCGGGACAGACGGCATTTTTTTACCTGTTTATTCAGATTTTCCGCTTCCTTGCGACTTAGCCGCACCTTGATCTCAATGTTTCGTTTGGTCATGTTCATTCCTCCATATAGCGATATTGCCGCGCTCGGCGGCGCAGGGGTTACAGGGGGATGCCCCTGTCAAGCTGCCTTTTGTCCCCAAAAGGCGTTGCTTGCTGGTATAGTACATTCCTGTACGCCCTGCGGGCGTGAATTCTTCGTATCAACTGGAAATAAACGCATACTTCGGGCAGCAAAAAAACAGCCTGTATTGCTACAGGCTGTTTATGCGGAACCGTTCTATTCAAATGGTCATATCGCTTCATTCAACTCATCGCACAGGAGCAGATCATCCCGCATTTTCGCAAGCTGTTTCAGTTCCTCTGTAAAACCGGCTGCGCTGAATAGTACATACCACAGTTTGCGCTCCTGCTTCTTCCAGTTCACCCGTGCGGACTTTTCCTCCAGATCTCGCAAAACGCTGACGCCCACCGGCTCCTGCCAGAACTTGCACTCTCCCAGGATGAGATTCTTGCCCTCCGGGTCAATGGCGGCAACGTCGATCTCATCATGTGCATCCCACCAGCGCCCGATTTTTGAAAAGTGGAACGGCCACCGATTCTCGGCATTCAGCTCCCACATCCGCTCCCGGCACACATCCTCGTACACATAGGCGGTGTGCCGTACAATCAGGCTCTTCCGTATTTTATCCATCACGATGCCGCTGTTTCCGCTTTCAATAAAGCTGCGGTTCGGATACACGAAGGCAAACCAGAAGCGGATATAGTTATCCTTGATTTTGTAAAGTCCCTTTTTGCTTTTCGCCGGATTTTCCTCCGTGACCGGGATCTCACGCTCCAGAATATCGAGATCAATCAGCGTTTGCAGATATTTGCTCAGACTGGTCGCTTTCACTTCCAGCGCAGAAGCGATAGTGGACAGCTTGCTGTTTCCGGCGGCAATCGCTCTGATTACGGAGAAATAACTTCCGACCTCCGATACCTCCTGTTGGAGCAGGAAATTGGGTTCGTCATAAAGGTACCCGGAGCGATTCAGCACATTGCGGCCAATAGCTGTGTAAATGTCCTTGCTTTCCGAAAACAGCTCAATGTATTTGGGAACGCCGCCGGTGACGGCGTACATCTCAATACATTCACGGCGGCTTTTATGGGGAAAGAATTCCGCATAATACCGGAACGGAATCTGCGTGAGCCGGATCTGCGCTGTGCGCCGCCCGTACAGCGGGCTGCTGTATGCCAGAGTCTGGGACTCCATCATAGAGATCAGAGAGCCGCACAGAATGACCATGACCTGACGATCCTTCAGAATCTCCTCCCATATCCGCTGAAAGATGGACGGAAAGGCCGGATTCGATTTGCCGATATACTGGAATTCGTCGATAACGATCACCGGCTTTTTATCAAAGGGTGTATCCATGATGGCCTTGAAGATTACATCCCAATTTTTCACTTCGGCTGCACGCAAGAGGTCGCTGTCGATAAACTCTGCCGCCTTATCCTTGAACGCCAGTTGGTTTTGCGCCTCGGATTCCTCACTGGCAAGGAAAAACAGAGCGTTTTTATCTTTGATAAACTCGGAAATCAGCGTGGTTTTTCCCACTCTGCGCCGCCCATATAGGATCACTAACGCACTGCCGTTGCGCTCATATTCGCTTTGCAGCGTATCCATTTCCATTTCCCGGTCGATAAACTTCTCCATATACCATGCGCCTCGCTTTCTCTAATATTATACCCGAAATTATAATAATTTCAAGTATAATAATCCGACTATTTTCTGCCGTCCTCGCTCATCGTACCATGCTCCTCTCCGTTTTTGATACTGCTTTTGTGATCGGAAGCCCCTTCCGCAGGCAGAGCCAATCGTTATAGTCCTTGCCCTGGCAAGGAAAGCCGTCCCGCACAACATACCTATCCGCCAGCTGCTGCCGGATCGCATCTGCGGCGCTGCGGCCCGCAAGATCGTTGTCGAGACACAGGTAAATGGTTTGGATTTCCCGGTGGTCCCGAAGATACTGAGACAGGGCCAGCGGAAGACGCCGCTCCGCCGAATTCTTCTTGGGCCGGTACACACCGGCCAGAGACAACAGGTGCTGCGACCTCCACGGCAGTCTGTCCTCCTGCGCCATCGTCGCAAAGGAAAGCAGGTCTATGGCCGATTCAAACAGATACAGAGATGGCGACGGCTCCTCGGCAGGGATGTAAAAAGCAAACCGCTTATCGCTGCCCGTCGCTTCCCCTTTGAAGTCCGTCCCGATTCCCCGCAGGCAGGCGTAACGGGGCTGGCCGTCTTTATCCTTGCCGACAAATACGACATTGTGGTGGGGATAGCTCTCATAGATCCGACCGGTCCGAATGCAGAGATCGATCAGTTCATAGTCGATTCCTCTGCTGTGCAGATACTCGATGGCGTGGGCGGCGCAGCGGCTGGCCTGCGGCAGAAGCAGAGCCTTTGTCTGCTCCGGCTGCTGACGGGTATCAGAAATGGGCGGCCGCTCGGCCGCCCGTCCCACGATCCGCTCCACCGCCTCGGTAAAGGGAACCTCTTTTACTTTGATCAGATAATCCAGCGCCGTCCTGCCGCCGATTCCACGGGAAAACCAGCACCACTTCCCGTTGGAAATTTTCAGGCTGTCATGCTCACGGGTGCAGTAGGTGCTGCCACCGAAATGCACCAGTTCCTGCGGCTCATAGGTCTGGAGATAGGTCAGCAGGTCCATTTCCTTCGCCCGGTCGATCATCTCTCTTGTTACATAGCCCATCGTTTTATCATCTCCTCGATATAAAAATAAGCCGGACGGTTTTCACATGAATGAAAGCCGTCCGGCTATGTAGGGGATCTGCATACTCTATGCAGATCGGGGGTATTCGGTCGTAATGTCCTCATATGATAAATTAATTTATGATAATCTCGTTTATATTAAAGCGGGGGACGCAGAGCAGACGATCCATTATCGGATATTTTCCCTATCAATTTTCCTGCGGCTAAATTACATACACTGCCGCTTGAAATGATTTTATCGCTTGAATTTGCATCATTTCTGCAAAATCAAGATATAAATGTTGACGCAGGCGATTTTAACTGCTATAATATGGGTAAAGAATGGAGAGACTATACTGCGAATGGAGGTATTCGCTTATGCTTATTCAATTTTCGATTGAAAACCATCGCTCAATCAAAGATAGTGCGGTCATCAGCTTTGCAGCATCAAAGGATAAGTCTCTGGAGTCTTGTCTGCTGCACCCGGATGAAAAAAGGGCGCTTTTACCGGCTATTGCTATTTACGGAGCGAACGCTGCCGGTAAAAGTAATGTGCTGCACGCACTGATGACGATGAAGGATATGGTTGTCGGAGAAGCAGCCAAAATATCCAAGGGACAAAAATTGCCGTGGGAACCGTTTGGAGGCACCACAACGCCTACATCTTTTGAGATCGTATTCATCTATCATGGCATTCGTTACGCTTACGGCTATTCTTTCGATGCTAAGAAGATCTATACGGAGTATTTGTACCACTGGCCCAATGGGCGTGAGGCGCTGATTTTCTCAAGAGAAAACGGCGTATATGAATTCCGAGAGAATATCAATGAGCAAATCACACTCAGCAACCGCACGCCGGATAATAAGCTGTATCTGGTTTCCTCAAACGACTGGAATCTGCCGCAAACGGAAAACGCCTACAAGTGGTTCTTGGAAAAGCTGACATTCTTGATGGAGGAAGCACCTGCCGCTTCGGAAACAGTCGCACAGATCGTCAGCGGCAATGAGAAGAAGGCTCGTATCCTGAAGGAGCTGCTGCTTGCCGACCTCGGCATTTCTGATGTGACCATCAAGAACATTTCCGGCAAGGCCCCGGTCATTACGACCACCCACCGTGTCATCGGTGCGGATGGCAGCGTGGAACACTTCCAGCTTCTTATGGATCAGGAGTCCTCCGGAACGCAACGGTTCTTCTCCCGTATCGGCGGCTGGCTGCAAGCGCTGGAGGACGGCGCACTGCTTGTCGTTGACGAGATCGAGGACAGTCTGCATCCGCTCCTGACAAAGCGGCTGATAGAGATGGTTCAGGATAATACGATTAACATAGAGGGAGCGCAGCTTCTGTTTACGACGCATGATGCGATGCTGCTTGATCTTACCTTCTTCCGCAGAGATCAGATCTGGTTTGCAGAAAAGGACGAGCGGTCCTGTGCAACTGAGCTGTATTCGCTGGCGTCCTTCTCTCCGAGAAAGGGAGAGAACATCCGCAAGGGGTATTTGCAAGGGCGCTTCGGTGCGATCCCGTTCATCGGAGGTGACGGCTTATGGCAGGAATGAGGAAAGAATACGACCCCCATAAAGCCAGTCGCCGTAAGCGCAGACCCATCATCTATACTATCGGCGAGTAACTTTTTTTGTTTGGTTGTGAACTGAATGTAGTCAGTCGGCATTTTTATTCCTTCCTGATATAGTGAACTCGTTAGCGACGTTGTTTTGAATAAGGCTGATGCATACCGCATATACTGACATTGAACATATTCCGGGGTAAAGGGCTTGACAAAAGCCCGTTTCCCGTGTAGAATGTGTTCAGTGATCGAGTTGCAGAAACCTGCGAGGCCTGCGACCGGGGGAGTTCCTGCGGGAACTCCCTTTACTTTTTTGGGAGGACAGTTATGGCGAAACCGTTTTTATCTTTTGAGGATCAACTCAATAAGTTGGAAAACGAAAAGGGACTTGTAATCAATAATCGTATATATGCCGAGAAAAAACTGCGTGAGATAGGTTATTTCGGCTTAATCGGCGGTTATAAAAGTCCCTTTAAAAATCCAACCACAAAAAAATACAGAGACGGCGTCGCCTTTGAAGATATCGTTGCACTGTATAAATTTGATGAAAACCTCCGGGAACTATTTTTGAAGTATATATTGCGGTTTGAGCGGCACATCCGTTCGCTGCTTTCCTATTACTTCACAGAGAAGCACGGAGAGCAACAATCCTGCTATCTTGATCCAGCAAACTATGTTCCGGACCATAAACGCCGAACTGATGTTGCAAAACTAATAGGCACGTTGAATAACCTCGCAACAAAAAGCAGTGACTATCCGTATATCAATCACCAACGAATTACTTATGGCAATGTACCGCTGTGGGTACTTGTGAACGGACTGACTTTCGGAACGCTGTCAAAGTTTTATGCGCTCACAACCCCTGACTTGCGAGTCAAGATTTCCAAAAACTTCGACGGTGTAAATGAAAAACAACTCGGACAGTATTTGAAGGTCATTACCAAATTCCGCAATGTTTGCGCACACAACGAAAGACTTTTTTCCTATCAGACGAAGAATGATATTCCCGATACGGTACTGCACAGAAAACTCTCTATTCCCAAGAGAGGTACACAATATCTCTACGGTAAGCGCGATTTGTTTGCGTTGGTTATTGCTTTCCGTTATCTTTTGCCAAGTGAGGATTTTAAGAAATTCAAACAAGGTCTTTCAAAAATATTTGCCCATTATTTTGCAAGCACTGCATCGTTATCCGAGGTCACTGTGTATAATATGATGGGCTTCCCGCCAAATTGGAAAAAGGTCAGCACTTACAGAAAATAAAAGGTCGGTTTGGCATCCACGCAAGATACCGTGCAGGATACCACGCAGAATCGTGAGCAGATGCCGTTGGATTATTACGCTGTTCCTCGTTCCCGCAAAGAGATTCAAAGGTATATTGAAATTGCGAATCGAGAATATTTCCGTCAAAGTATTCTGAAGCCATTGCTTGATTCGGGCAAATTAAAAAGGGCTATTTCCGATAAGCCAAGCATCAAAAATATATCAAAGCATAACTAAAGCCTGCGGAAATCGCTCCGCAGGCTTATTTTTGAGGTTGCGCATAAAATGTATGCGCAACCTCCCGATCCAAAACCCCAAAGTGAAAACTTTTTCAAACGACTTTTTGCGACAAAGTGCAACTTTCGGGCACAACGGAAAGCGGGCAGCAGGCTGACACCTGCCGCCCGGTTCCTCCTCGACCGGTAAAAGCGGAAGGATGCAGATCACCGTTCCCGGTCTGCCGTTCTTGGCCGGGTCTTACCGCCCTCGTCCGGCTCCTCTGACATGACGACACGATCCGGCTCGTTGAGGTTCAGCAGCACATTCAGTTCATTCAGCCGCCGTGTCTTTTCGGCCAGTTCTGCCTCCTTCGGAAAGGGTGCAGCCATCTCTGTGCGGGCATTTTCGAGCTGCTCGGAGGTATGGGCAAGCTGTGACCGTGCGCTTTCCAGCCGCTCATCGATTTTCTCCAACGCATTGTCGATACGGGTCACATTGCCGCCTGCGTCTGCCCCCAGCACAGCCTTATGGGAGAGACTGCCTTTCAGCGTCATGTGAAATTCGTTGGTTTTGCTGTCATAGGCGAGCGCCATATCAAATCCACGGTAGCTACCAACGGGGATAGTCTCCGCTCCGTTCATGTGGGTGCAGGCATGGATGATGGCCTTTCCGGCGTTCTCACGCTCGGCGTAGGTGACGCCATTCAAGATCATCGGTGCAATGCCTTCAGCGGGCTTCGGATGCTCTGCCAGCCGTGCGCTGTCCTGCTCATATCCGGCGATGCGTTCGTTTAGTTCCTTGATCTCTGCCGGATACTTCCGCAGCACCAACTCCTCCAGCGCATACCGCTGGCTCAGATGGCTGGCACGGAGCATATTCAGCTTGCTGACCTCCATATCCAGATTACACTTTTCAATGATCTGCGGATTTCCAGTGGCCAGCGCCTTGATCTCGGCGTAGGAAAGCGCCGTTTCGTCCACATCCTCCGCCGCACGGGCTGGTAGTTTGGAGGTCATGATTTGGGCAATAAACCGCTGCTTGGATTCCACCAGCTGATAAAGATAGGCGTCGAATGTACCCTCGGTGACATAGCGGAAAATTTCCACCTCCGGATTCTGATTGCCCTGCCGCACGATGCGCCCAAGGCGCTGCTGGAGGTCACTGGGCCGCCAGGGACAATCAAGATCATGCAAGGCAATGAGCCGGTCCTGGACATTGGTGCCTGCGCCCATTTTGGCCGTGCTACCCATGAGGATGCGCACTTCGCCCCCACGCACTTTGGCAAACAGTTCCTTTTTCTTTTGTTCCGTTTTGGCATCATGGATAAAGGCGATTTCCTCCTCCGGAATACCCTCTGCCATGAGTTTCTTTTTCAGGTCGTTATAAACATCCGTGAACTGATCCGGTACCATTTCATAGACCCCTTCTGCATTTTTCTGCATTTCGATCGGCGCATTCTTGTTGGGCGTGGACAGGTCGCAGAATACCAGCTGCGTGCTGCGCTGATCTTTGGTCTGCGCCCAGATACGGGCGACATTGCGGGCGCAGGTTGCGACCTTGCCGTTGGGGTCATCAGCGGCCAGCGGGTTGATAAGGCGCATATCCAGCGCCAGCTTGCGTCCATCGTTGGTGATGCGGAGCATATTGTCCGTTCTGGGATCGACCGCACGGGCACGGACACGCTCGGCACGTTCAGCAAGTTCCGCTACCACCGCCCGCTGCAATTCGTTCGGCTGGATGACCTCGGTGTGAAAATTGGCTTTCGGGACCGGCAGGTTCAGCATATCCGCCGTCTGCACGTCTGCCGATTCCTTGAACAAGGAAATCAGTTCCGGCAGATTAAAGAACCGGGCAAAGCGTGTTTTCGCGCGATAGCCCGTTCCCTCCGGGGAAAGCTCGATTGCCGTGACGGTTTCACCAAAGGATGCCGCCCAATCATCGAAATGGCTCAGTCCCATCTTCTGCAGAGTGTCATACTGGAGATACCGCATAATGGTGTACAGCTCCACCATCGAGTTGCTGACCGGGGTTCCTGTTGCAAAGGTCACGCCTTTACCGCCTGTCAGTTCATCCAGATACTGACACTTTGCAAACATATCGCTGGATTTCTGTGCATCGGTCTGGGCGATACCTGCGATATTTCGCATTTTTGTGTAGAGGAACATATTTTTATAGAAATGCGACTCGTCCACAAACAGACGATCCACACCCAGTTCCTCAAATGTAACCACATCATCCTTTCTCGTCTGGTCGTTCAGCTTTTGCAGCTTTGCTTCCAGCATTTTCTTTGTTTTTTCCATCTGCTTGACCGTAAAACTGCGGCTGTCCTCACTCCGGGCATCGGCCAGAGCCAGCGTAATATCGTCAATCTGACGCTCGATAATAGCCTTCTGCCGTTCCGGGGAGAGCGGCACACGCTCAAACTGCGAATGACCGATCACGATGGCATCGTAATCGCCGGTTGCAATGCGGGAGCAGAACTGCTTACGATTGCTGGGTTCAAAGTCCTTTTTCGTTGCCACCAGTACATTGGCATTGGGATAGAGTCGTAAGAAGTCTGCGCCCCACTGTTCTGTGAGGTGGTTTGGCACCACATAGAGGTTTTTCTGCGATAAGCCCAGCCTGCGGCTTTCCATGCCGGCAGCGATCATCTGGAAGGTCTTGCCCGCACCCACGCAATGCGCCAGCAGCGTATTGTTGCCATACAGAATGTGCGCTACGGCATTTTTCTGGTGCGGCATCAGGGAGATTTCCGGGGTCATGCCCTCAAAGCGAATGTGACTGCCATCGTACTCACGGGGACGAATCGCATTGAAAATCCGGTTATAGGTCGCACACAAATCCTCACGGCAATCTAAATCTTTGAAAATCCACTGCTTAAACGCTTCCCGAATGGATTCCTGTGCCTGCTGTGCAAGCATGGTTTCCTGCTTATTCAGCACACGGTGGTCGCCATCCGCATCGTGAATCGTATCGTAGATTTTGGTATCCCGGAGATTCAGTGCATCTTCCAGCAGCTTATAACCGTTGACGCGCAGGGTTCCGTAAGTGTTGGTGACAAGCGGATTTCCGCGATCCAGCGACTTACCCGAAATGTTCCATGCACCTGAAATTTCGGAATAGGTTGCCTTAATGTCAATCCCGGCATAGTAGTTCGGGGTTTTGAACACTTCCTTCATAAACTGCGTGATGTACTCCGGTTTTACCCAGTTTGCACCCAGCCGCACTTCAATTTCCGAAGCATCCAAATCCTTGGGCTGTACCCTTTTCAGGTAGTCCACGTTGATCTGATACTCTGCATGGTTTTCCGCAAAGGATTCTGCTGTGGCCAGTTTTTCACGAACATTGCCGGACAGATATTCATCCGAGGTTTCCCACTGCTGTGTCACAGGATTTCGGAAAATCGCACCTGCCAGTTCATCCGTGATCTCCTGTTCCGGTTTACCGCAGAGCTGCACCATAAACGGCACATCTACCTTTGCTTTCTCTCCGATGGAAAGTGCCAGAGCTTCACTGGGAGTATCCACCGAGGTAACAGGCTCCGGCTTACGGATGGTACGTTTGGTAAAAATATCGGCCAGCCGTTTGAGGTTCTTCTCCTCATCCAGAATTTCCAGTGATGCCAGCAGACAATAGCTGCTGTCCTGCCGGAACGCCCGCTTGTTGGCCGTGCTGTTGATAAGACCATACTGCGCCTTAAATGCGGTGTACTGCTGTTTCAGTTCATTCTGCAAAAGCTGCACTTCCGCATCCGAACCATCATGCAGCTGACAATCCAGCAGTTTTCGGGTGGTTTCCCGCAGAGCGATCATGCCCAGCACTCGCTCTGCAGTTACGGCAGGCAGTTCTACCTTGTTCATAAAGGAGTTTTCACGGTAGTAAATCTGCCCATCCACGTTCGTGAAGCTGAAATTCTTCACGCTGGGATCTGCTGGAATCGGTTCTTCCTGCACTTCCAGCTCATCATCCGAGATTTCCGGCTCTGTGATGGTGGCATGGATGTAGCTGACAGCTTCCTTCAACTGCTGGGCAAGGTCTGCGCCCTCGATGGGCTTGACCGTCGTTTCCTGCTTGCCATACTGCGTGCTTTCGGTGGTGATCTCCCCCAGCACCATCTCAGGATGCTGCGCAAAATACTGGTTAATGGAGTAGCCTTTCGGTGTTTCGCCAAGGTCTACCCAGTCTGCCCGCTCTACCGCTGCACGGTCACGCTTTTGCAGGAACAGAATGTCAGCCACCACGCCGGTGTTGGCATTGCGCTGAAACGCATTGTTCGGCAGACGAATCGCACCTACCAGATCGGCGCGGTTGGCAAGGTACTCACGGACAGAGGAATCCTTCTTATCCATCGTACCGCTGGACGTTACCACTGCCACCACACCGCCCGGACGCACAAGGTCAAGGCTCTTGGCGATAAAATAATCGTGGATGAGGAAATTGTGGCGGTCATATCGCTTATCTGGTACTTTGTAATTGCCGAAAGGTACGTTTCCCACAACACAGTCGAAAAAGCTATCCGGGAACTGCATCGTTTCAAAGCCCTGCACCGCAATCTTGTTTTTCTGGTACAACTGCTGTGCAATACGGCCCGAAATGCTGTCCAGCTCCACACCGTACATCCGAATCTTCTCCATGCTGTCCGGCACCAGACCCATGAAATTGCCGACACCACAGGACGGTTCCAGCACATTGCCTTTGGACAATCCCATATTGCCCAGGGCTTCATACATCGCCTTGATGACCGTAGGAGAAGTGTAAAACGCATTCAGGGTACTGGCACGGGCTTCCTTATACTCATCTACCGTGAGCAGGGACTGCAGTTCGGCATACTCTTTCGACCATTCCGCGTTGTTTTCATCGAACGCCTGCGGAATGCCGCCCCAGCCCACATACCGGGAAAGTATCTCCTGCTCTTCTGCGGTAGCCTGCCGCTGC
>ENA-ORRE01001650-ORRE01001650.1-human-gut-metagenome-genome-assembly--contig:-NODE-1650-length-14459-cov-7.613510_pt1 | contig 14459 bp, 15 predicted proteins | sample MGYA00242171_ERZ509126 | MGnify/ENA primary metagenome ERZ509126 (study PRJEB26280, sample SAMEA2338648) | human gut metagenome | biome: human gut; feature: human-associated habitat; material: faeces... | reverse complement strand
AACAGTGGACTATATACAATAACACATGCAAAAGATTCAACACTTCAAATAGGAAATGATAAAGATATAATAGAATATAGATATCGTGGAGCAAATCCAAAAAACTATGTAACATTTAATAATGAAGTATGGAGGATACTTGGAGTATTTCCAACTGATGATGGAACAGGGAATATTGAAAATAGAATAAAATTAGTAAGTAATGAGTCAAAATATTCTTGGTATTGGGATGATGCAACAACAGCTTATAATTATAGTAAACAAGATAATTTAATGTTATTGCAATATAATAATAAATCAAAAGTTGAATATTTAGAAAAAGATAAAAACTATAATGTAATAATGGTGGCTGCAAGTGTTAATGGATATAATAATTGGGCTAGACCTGCTTCATCAAATAGAGATTTAAATGGTACATATTATAGTAATTTAATAAGTGAAGCAAAAAATATGACAGGACAAGCAAAATATTATTTAGGAGGATATAATTCAACTTCGACAACTTCAGTAGATATGTACCAATATGAAAGAAAAATAAACGGAAGCACATATTATAATGGAACAAATCCAAATAGTTGGACTGGTAAAATAGGATTAATGTATGTCAGTGATTATGGTTATGCAACAGAAAATTGTGAAGGTAAAAAAATATGGGATACTAACTCATCAACAAATGATATAAGAGCATGTAATACAACAAACTGGTTATATAATGTAATATCTAAATCTGGATATGGTATATGGACTTTGGATCAAGGCTCTCATACGGGTAGTCATGTTTACTATGTCAAGAATACAGGATTAATTAATTTATTAGCCGTAGGGACTGAGTATGTTGAATCTTATCCTGTCTTATACCTAAAATCAGATATTCAAATAACTGGTGGATCTGGAACTTCGAGTTCACCATATACACTTGGATTATAAAAAATTTATGGTTTATAAATCATAAGTTTTTTTATTTTTGTATAAAAATAGTTAAAATAGGTACAATAAATTTGAAAGGAAAAGTTTATGAAAGAAAAAATGTATAATGAAATAGTAAAAAAGTATCTTCCTAAAGAAAATAAGTTACTTAATGTTATAAAAGCATTTGTGTTTGGTGGTTTAATCGGGGCTTTAGGTAATTTATTAATTGAATTTTATTCTAATATTTTAAATATAACTAAGAGTGAATCTGGTGTTTATATGATATCTACTTTAATATTTTTTGCATGTTTATTTACGGCACTTGGTTTTTTTGATAAGTTTGTTAATTTTGCTAAAATGGGTGCAATTATTCCTATAACAGGGTTTGCTCATTCAATGCAAAGTGCTACTCTTGATTATAAGAATGAAGGCTTAATATATGGTTTTGGTAGTAATATGTTTAAACTTGCAGGAAGTGTTATTTTATATGGTGTAGTTAGTGCTTATTTATTTGGATTAATTAGGTATTTACTAGGAGGAATAATATGACTTTTAATTATAGTAATGTATATTTAAATGAAACTTCTACTATTTCAGGGCATTTAGAAAAAGAAGGTAATTATGGTAATTATTTTGATAAAAGTTATAAAGATTATTATATGAATGAAAAGTCTTTTGAAAAAGCAGAAGTAAAGCTTTTTAGTGAAAGTATAGATATACTTTTAAAAAAGTTAAATAAAGAAAGTAAAGATATTAATCTTTTAATTGGAGGAGATTTATCAAATCAAATATCTGTATCTTCTTATGGAAGTTTAAAATATAATATTCCTTTTTTAGGAGTTTATACAGCATGTGCTACTAGTGTAGAACAAATAATAATAGCATCTACTTTTATAGACAGTAAAAAAATAAATAATTGTATATGTACAACATCATCTCATAATTTAGTTAGTGAAAAACAATTTAGAAATCCTGTTGAGTATGGAGCTCCAAAACCCAAAACATCAACTTTTACATCAACTGGGGGAGCTAGTTGTTATTTATCAAATGTTAAAAAAGGCGTGAGAATTAGTAGTTCTACAATTGGAAAAATAATTAATTTAAATCAAACTGATGTAAATAATCAAGGAAGTATTATGGCACCAGCTGCTGCTGATACAATTTATAATCATTTAAAAAATACAAATACTAAAATAGATGATTATGACCTTGTTTTAACTGGAGATTTAGGGGTATTTGGTAAGAAAATATTAAAAGATTACATAAAAAAAGAATATAATATTATTCTTGGAAGTAATTATAATGACTGTGGTAGTATGTTATATGATTTTACTAAACAAAAAGAAATAACAGCCGGAGGATCAGGACCAGTTTGTAGTTGTTTAGTAAACTATTCTTATGTATTTGATAAATTAAAGAAAAAAGAAATTAAAAAAGTATTACTTGTAGCAACAGGAGAACTTTTTTCACCAACTTTTGTTTATCAAAAAAATCCTATTGTAGCTATAGCTAATGCAGTATGTTTGGAGGCGTTATGACATATTTATATTCATTTTTATTTTGTGGTTTTGTTTGTGCTATTGCTCAAATTATTTTAGATAATACAAAATTAACTGCAGGACATATAACAAGTATTTTTGTTGTAGTAGGGGCTTTTCTAGATGTATTTAATATTTATGATAAAATAATATTAAAAGTAGGGGGAGGAAGTTTAGTGCCTATTACAAGTTTTGGACATTTGCTAATTCATGGTGCTATGCATGAATCTACTATTAATGGTTTTATGGGACTTAAAATGGGACTTTTAAGCTTAACTGCTGCGGGGATAACAAGTGCTATTATATATAGTTTTATCTTTGCTCTTATTTTTAAGCCAAAAAATTAAGGACTTATTAGTCCTTTTTTCTTGTTAATGGTAAATTATCTTCTTTTTTAAAATAGAAGTTATATAAAGTCATAGTCATATCATCATATAAATTAACTGCTTCAAGATATGATCCATTTTGTACTAAAGTTAAACATGGTAAAATATAATCATTTAACATTGAATAAGCAATTTCTTCTTTAAAACTATCATTAAATAGTTTTGTTGCTATTTGAGGTCCAACAATATCATAACCTTTTATCATATCATACATATTTTCTGTTTCTGGTGTTTTTTCATCTCTTACAATATCAAAAGCATCATAAAGTTTTTTACATTTTTCATCTTCAATATTTAATATTTTACAAGTTGCTGTTATTAAATATCTACCATATCTATGTCCTTTATATGTATAATTATCACAAGCAACTTCCCCTGGTTTTACATAATATCCTTTGTAATTACACCAAACTTTATCTCCACCCCATTTAGTATCTTTATAATTTAAAAAGTCACAATCTCCACATCTATTTGCCATATATGCCTCCTTAAAAAGTGTTTATATTATATCATAAAACAAAAAATAATGCAAATTCTTTCAAAGTATGCTATAATTTATTTGTTATATAAAAGGATGTTGTAATATGGATTATAAATTTAAAATAAATGACTTTGAAGGACCACTTGATTTATTATTACATTTAATAAAAGAATCAAAAATGGATATTTTTAATATTGAAATAGTTAGTCTTACTAATCAATATTTAGATTTTATTTCTCATATGGAAGAATTAAACTTAAGTATCGCATCAAGCTATTTAGTTATGGCAAGTGAACTTATGTATATGAAATCTAATTATCTTCTTCCAAGACCAGAAAAAGAAGATGAAGATGAAATTGATGCTAAAGAAGAATTAATAAATAGATTAATTGAATATAAAAAATATAAAGAAACAACCCCAATTTTAAAACAACTTGAAGAAGAAAGAAAAGATTTATTCACTAAATCAACTTCTTCTTTAAAAGAATTTAAAAGTGATGAAATTAAATTAGGAGAAGATGTTACTTTAGATGATTTACTTAAAGCTTTTAGTAGATTTTTAGAAAGAAAAAATTATGAAAAACCAATTTCTACTAAAGTAACAACCAAAGAAATAAGTGTTGAAGAAAGAACATATCAAGTTAGAAATATATTAAAATTAAGAAAAAAAGTAGAGTTTTTTGATCTTTTTGAAAATTATAGTAAACCTTATGTTGTAGTTACTTTTTTATCTATACTTGAGATGGCAAAAAATAATGAATTAAAAATTATTCAAGAAAATAATTTTGATAAAATATATTGTGAAGCAGGTGTTAACTTATGAATTTAAAAGCAGTACTTGAAGGTCTTTTATTCCTTGTGGGGGATGAAGGAATAGATATGAAAGATATTTGTGATATTTTAGAAACAGATGAAGAAAATGTTAAATGTTTAATTAATGAACTTCAAAAAGAATATACAAGTCCTGATAAAGGAATTATTATAAAAAAATTTGGGGATAATTATAAACTAACAACTAAAAAAGAGCATAAATATTTTTATGAAAAATATGTAGAAAAAGATAGTGTAAAAACACTTTCTCAAAGTGCTTTGGAAACTCTTGCTATAATAGCTTATAATGAACCAATAACAAGAGCACAAGTTGATGAACTTAGAGGTATTAATTCAAGTCAAATGATAAGAAATTTAATAGCTAAAGATTTTGTTAAAGAATTAGGTAAAAGTACTTTACCAGGCAGACCTAATTTATATGGTATAACTAATCAGTTTTTAGATTACTTTGGTCTTTCTTCTAAAGAAGATTTACCTAAATTAGAAGATATAACAACAAATGAAGATGATGTTGATTTATACGAATCAAGATATAAAGAAGTTGAAGTTGAAGAACTATAAAAGTTCTTTTCTTTTGTCTTGTTGTATGTTATAATTAATCATGTAAATGCCTGTGTGATGAAATCGGTAGACATGTTAGACTCAAAATCTAATGGGAAACCATGTGGGTTCGAGTCCCACCACAGGTACCAAATAAAAATAACTACATTTATGTAGTTTTATTTTTTAATAAAATGAATAAAAGAATATTTGGTCTAAATATTCTTTCTATTATTTTGTTATCAATAATTTCCTTGATAAATACATTATAACATAATCTTTTAAATTATATAAATATTTAATTTTCAAAACATATAATTTAATAAATTAATTGACTACATAATAAAAAAATTATATAATTATTTTAGATAATATAAGGGAGGACTTATATATGAATATTAGTGAACAAATATTTAATGAGTTAAATACAATAATTGAAAAACTTAAAGATCCTAACATCAGTGCTTTAGAAAAAGAAGAACTTATTAAAAGAAAAGAAGATTTAACAAAAAGATTTAGTAATCATTGTAAATCAGGAGAAGTAACACCAATTAAAGTTTTATCTAGTTTAACAAGTGAAGAAGAAGCATTAGAAATTAATTATTTAATAGAAAATAAACTACTTGCTTTAGCGAGTGAAATTAGGTTAAAAAAGAATAAAGAAAGTTTTAAAGAAATATCTTCTGCTTTGGAAGGAGCAAAAGAAAAACTTGATGGAAGGAGTAAATAATGAATATAAATAAATTTGATGTACTTGCTCTTTCTAATAATAAGAAAATTGTAGTATTAGATAAGATAAATTTTATGGATAATGATTTTTTGTTTGCTAATGAAGTTTTATATGATGAAACAATGGCTACAAATAAATATAAAATATTACTTGTAGACTATAAAAATAAAGTTTTAAAGAAAGTAACAAATGCTGAAGCATTAAGTATACTTTTACCAAAATTTGTAGAAAGAATTAATTAATCAAACCTAATGGCTTGATTTTTTAAATAGAGGTATATATGAAAATAGATGATATTTATGAAGTTTTAATAAATGAACATGATATAAATGGAAATGGAATTACTAGAATTAATAATTTTGTAGTATTTGTAAAAAATGGTTTAAAAGATGAACTTATAAAAATAAAAATAATAAAAGTAAATAAAAGATATGCTGAAGCTAAAATTGTTGAAATAATAAAGAAAAGTCCTTTAAGAAAAGAAACTAATTGTCCTTATTATTTAAAATGTGGAGGATGCAATTTACTTCATATAGATGAAAAAGAAGAAAATTTATTAAAAGAAAATTATATAAAAAATTTATTTAATTCTTATAAAGTAAATGAAATAGAAGCTTCTTTGTTTAATAATTATCGTAATAAAGTTACTTTTCATATATTTAATTCTAAGTTAGGATTTTATAATTCTAATAGTAATGATTTAGTAGAAATTGATAATTGTTTATTATTAGATAAAGATATAAATAATTTAATACCTAAAATAAAAACACTTGATTTAACAAATATAAAAGAAATAATGATAAGAAAAGCTATTTTTAATAATGAAATACTTATATCTTTTAAAGGTAGTACAAATGAAGAAAAACTAAAAGAATTTGGAAAAGAAAATAATATAACTTCTTTATCTTTAAATGATGATGTTATATATGGAAAAAGTTATATTACGGAAATAATTAATGATTTAAAATATACAATTAATAAAGATTCTTTTTTTCAAGTTAATACAACTTGTATGATTAAGCTTTATGATAAAGTAAAAGAATATGCCAAAAATGGTAATAATTTACTTGATTTATATTGTGGTACAGGTACAATTGGAATGTATTTAAAAGATAGTTATAAATATATTTTAGGAGTAGAAGAAAATAGTTTTGCAATTAATTCTTTTAATATAAATAAGAAAATAAATAATATAAAAAATATTGATTTTAAATGTATGGATGCTTCAAATATTAAAATAGGAGATTTTGATACAGTAGTTGTGGATCCTCCAAGAAGTGGACTTTCTAAAAAAGTAATAAATAACTTGCTTAATAAAAAATGTAAAAGAATTGTTTATGTATCATGTAATCCAAAAACACTTTATAAAGATATAAAACTTCTTGAGGAAAGTTATAAAGTTATATCATTAACACCATTTAATATGTTTCCAAAAACTAAACATATAGAAACGGTTTGTTTATTAGAAAAAGAATAATAAGATTATTTTTATAATGTATTTAAAAAAAATTAAGGAGAATTGAATATGGAAAGAATATATAATAAATTAGTAAGAGATAAAATTCCAAACATAATAAAAGCAAAAGGAGAAACACCAGTTGTAAGAATATTAGATGAAGTTGAATATAAAAATGAATTGGAAAAGAAATTATATGAAGAATATAAAGAGGTAATCGAAGCAACAGGCGATGATAGATTAGAAGAATTAGCCGATATGTTAGAAGTAATTAGAGCAGTAGCTAAATTAGAAAATAAAGATTTGAATGATATTATAGAAATTGCTTTAATAAAAAATGAAAAGCGTGGTGCTTTTGAAACAAAAATTTTTCTTGAAAAAGTAATTGAAGCGGAATAATAAAATAATTGTATTTTATAAGTATTATAATTCATATAGCTAAAACAGAAGAAAGTTATAAAGAGATTTTTTTAACACCACTTAATATGTTTTCAAAAACAAAACATATAGAAACAGTTTTTATTACTTAAATTAAATAATAATTTTAGTAAATGTTAAATTTATTTGACAAACCAATAACTTTTAATTATAATACATGGTACTTAGGGGGAATATATGAGTTATAATAATGATGTTATGATGTGTTTAGTAAATGCTATAAGAAGTTTAGAGCCTTTAGAAGTTAATCTTGAAACATTAAATGAAAACATTAGTGTTTTTGAAAGAATAGCAGAGGCACTTGAAGAACAAAATGAACTTAAAAAAATTGAATTAGGTATTGAATCTAAAACTAATATTCAAAGAAGAAGATAATTATTTATCTTTTTTCTTTTGTTGTATGCATATTTAATTTATGTTAAAATAAAAATATATGGAGATGATTTTATGCATGAGAGTAATATATTATTATATGAAACTGATGATGGGAAGATTAATGTAGATGTAATATTAAAGGAAGAAACAATATGGTTGACGCAAAAAGGTATGGCAGATTTATTTGAGTGTAGTATAGATAATATTAGTTTGCATTTAAAAAATATATTTCAAGAAAAAGAATTAGATAAAAGTTCAACTGTCGAGTTTTTCTCGGTAGTTAGAAAAGAGGGTAATAGAAATGTAACCAGAAATTTAGAGTTTTATAACTTAGATGCAATTATTGCTGTTGGATATAGGGTTAATTCTAAAAAGGCTACTAAATTTAGAATTTGGGCTACAAAAATATTGAAAGATTACATGAATAAAGGGTTTGTTATTGATACAGAAAAAATGAAAAATGGGCCTAAGTTTGGTAAAGACTATTATGATGAATTATTACAGGTTATTAAAGAAATTAGATTAAGTGAAAGAAGGCAATATCAAAAAATTACCGATGTATTTGAAGCGACTAGTATAGATTATAATAAAAATTCTGATGAAGCATATACATTTTTTAAAATAGTTCAAAATAAGTTGCATTATGCAATAACTGGAAAAACAGCTGCGGAACTTATTTATGAAAGGGTTGATAGTGATAAACTACATATGGGACTTACAAATTGGAAAAATAGTCCTAATGGCAAAATCATGAAATATGATATAAGTATAGCTAAAAATTATCTTAATGAAGATGAATTAAAAAAGTTGGAAAGATTGACAATCAGTTTTTTAGATTATGCTGAAGATATGGCTGAAGAACAAAAAGTTATGACAATGAATGATTGGATAAAGGAAACTGATAGTTTATTAAAGTTTAGGAAGAAAAACATATTAGTTGATTTTGGTAAAATATCACATAAACAGGCAATAGAAAAAGCAGAAAATGAATATGAAAAATTTAGAATAAAACAAGACAAAGAATATATATCAAGTATGGATGAAATGTATAAAAGATATTTAGAAGAAATTAGTGAAAAATTGAATTAGGTATTGAATCTAAAACTAATATTCAAAGAAGAAGATAATTATTTATCTTTTTTCTTTTGTTGTATGCATATTTAATTTATGTTAAAATATAAATATATGGAGATGGTTTTATGTATGAAAATAAAAAAATATTTATCTTAGGATTTGCTAAAAGTGGTTATGAAGTAGCTAAGGCATTAGCAAATAAAAATAATTATATATTAATAAATGATGGAGGAAGTTTAAAAGAAACTGATAAAGAAAAGTATGAAGAGTTAAAAAATCTTGGTGTTAATTTTGTATTTAATAGTCATCCTGATGATTTATTTGATGAAAGTTATGATTTATTAATAAAAAATCCTGGTATTTCTATAGATCACAAATATGTATTAAAAGCAAATAAACTAAATATTCCTGTAGTTAATGAAGTAGAGGTTGCTTATAATCTTTTAAAAGATAAAAATGTAAAAATTATTGCTATAACAGGGACAAATGGAAAAACAACAACAACAACACTTATTTATGAAATGTTAAAAAAAGATAAGTTTTCTGTTCATCTAGCAGGTAATATAGGTTTTCCTTTATGTAGTATTATAGATAAAGTAAAAGAAAATGATATAATTGTAACAGAAATATCTTGTCAACAATTAGAAAATATGCATGAATTTAATCCTAATGTTGCTGTTATGACTAATATAAGTGAGGCTCATCTTGAATTTATGAAGACATTCGAACATTATAAATATGTTAAAAGTAAGCTTTTAAAAAATCAAACAAATAAAGATGTAGCTATTTTAAATTATAGTGATGAAATATTAAAAGAATTTAGTAAAAATGTTAAATCTAAGGTTAAATGGTATTCAAGTAAAGAAAAGATAAATGGTAGTTATATTTTAAATGACAATATTTATTATTATGATGAATTAATTATTTCTTTAAAAGATATAAAATTAAGAGGAATACATAATTATGAAAATATTATGGCTTCAATTATGGCAGTTAAAGAGTTTAATTGTAGTAACGATTCAATTAAAGAAGTACTAGAAAACTTTTATGGCGTTGAACATAGATTAGAATTTGTAAAAGAAGTAAATAATGTTAAATATTATAATGATACTGAAGCTACCAATATAAAATGTACTCAAATAGCGTTATCTTCTTTTAATGAACCTACAATTCTTATCCTTGGAGGGTATGAAAGAGGCCAAGATTTTAATCTTTTATTACCATTTACAAATAATGTTAAAACAATAATAGCTATAGGTCAAACAAAAGATAGAGTAGAAGATTTTGCTATAAAAAATAATATAACTTGTTACAAGTTTGAAACTTTAAAAGAAAGTTTTACTAAAATAAAAGAAATAATAAAACCAGGAGATGTTGTTCTTCTTAGTCCTGCCAGTGCAAGTTGGGATCAATATAATAGATGTGAAGAACGTGGCGATGAATTTAAAAAATATGTAAATACTCTATAATATGACATAATTTTAAATATATTTATGATACTTTATAAAAGAAAGGAAAAGTATTATGAAAATATATTTAGATTATGTTTTTTTTATTAATTTTATATTTGATTTTATTCTTTTATTTACAACAAAAGTTCTTTTAAAAAGAAATGTAAAAATAAAAAGAATAATACTTGGAAGTTTTATAGGGACTTTTAGTATATTTATTCTTTTTATAAGTATGCCTTCTTTTATCTTTTTTTTATCAAAAATGTTCTTTGGTTTAATAATGGTTATAATAACATTTAAATTTAAAGATATAAAATATACTTTAAATAACTTTTTTTATCTTATGATTTTAAGTATAATCCTCGGAGGTTTTTTATATTTTCTAAATATTGAAGCAGGTTATGATTTTAAGAAAGCAAGTAGTTTAGAAGCAGTTAAAAAATGTAAGAAACCAATGATGTTTATTCATGGTACGAAAGATGATTTTGTCCCTTATTCTATGGGATTAGAAGTATATAAGGCTGCAAAGTGTGAGAAGGAATTATATAGTGTCAAAGGTGCAACACATGCCAATAGCTCATATATGAATCCAGACGCTTATTGGAATAAAGTATTTAAGTTTATTAATGATAAGACATCTATCGCAAGATAGATGTTTTTTTGTACTAAGAAAGTAGGCTAACCTATCACTAGGCTAGCCCCTTATCAAACCGTACGTGCACTATTAATGCATACGGCTTACCAATTTACTATTTATTTAATTTATGATTGGACTATCTTGAGAAAGCATAGTCCATTTTTTTTAATCTCTCTTTTGTGTAATACTCTTTACCTTGTACCTTAAGTTTCTGAATGCGTTTGTTCATTATGACCTTATTTCTATGCTTTTGCTTTTCTACGTACATTTCTATAGTGTAAGTTCCCCACATTTTGAAGTAGAACCACCATCTTGAAGGTACTAAACCGATGCGTGCAAAGAATTCAATACTCCATTTATAACACATCCCATATGCTTTCCTTACTGTTGGATGTTTATGTATCATACACATCCTCAGACGTTGGCGCACATAACTGTCCATCATATCTAGGTATGTGCTCATCGCATGAATAACACAGTGTGTTTGCATATGACCTTCAAATACCTTAAGAGCCTTGTAGACATTCAAATAGTAGTTGGTCTTACCTACGATAATAGGATTTATATCCTTTATCCATTCTTCTTTTGGTTTAGTCCATATCCTTTGTGTCTTATCCTTGATAGCCTTCTTGAACGTTTTAACTGATTTTTCCGTGGGAACGATTGAGTAGTAATCATTCCCTTTCTTGCTCGTTTTCCAATGATTGAAATGGAAGCCTAGAAAATCAAAATCATCATTCTTAAAGTCAACTACCTTGGTTTTGTTCATCGCAACTTCAAGTCCTAAAGATTCAATGACTGATTTAGCGATGTTTCCTGCTCTTGTGACTTCTTCCTCGGTTTCGCAAAACAATAGGAAATCATCTGCGTACCTTACAAAATAAATCTTAGCTTTGTGTAGTTCCCAATCAAGTTCATTTAAATAGATGTTGGCAAGTAAAGGAGAAATGACCCCACCTTGGACCTGACCGGTCTTGGTATTGTAGTATTTGCCATCTTCCATGTATCCACACTTAAGCCATGACCATATTAAATCTAGTACTGTCCCATCAGCGATGACTTTATTTAACACTTTCATCAGTTTCTTATGAGGAATGTTATCAAAGAATCCTTTGATATCACAGTCATAGATCCAGTTTCGTCCCAATTCAATATTCTTGATGATTACTTGCAGAGCACTTTCTACTCCTCTGCCTGGTCGATATCCCATCGACCAATTATGAAATACTAATTTTTCATATTTAGGCATTAGAATATCGGTTAGTGCTTGCTGTACAATTCTATCTTCCAAGGTTGGTATTCCTAACGGTCTTTTCTTACCGTCTTTCTTTGGAATATATACCCTTCTCACAGGTGTAGGTTTATATTCCTTTGCTTTGAGTTTCTCCAATAGTTTCAATATATTCTCTTGTTCATTCTTGGCGTATTCCTTAATGGTTACACCATCGATACCTCCACTACCTCTGTTTGCTTTGACCTTTTTCCAAGCGTTCATAAGCACTCTATCTCGTAGTAGTTGTCCGTACAATGAATGATATTTCAACTTCATTGGATTGTTCATTAATGGTTCCATAAATTAAAGTAAAATTTCTCCTTTCCCTCTATCATACTTTGAATTCGTTTGTACCACAGTACCGTCATTCTTACCATTATGAATAGATTCTAGTAAGAACGTAAAAGGTCACTCCCCTTCGCTACATTGATGTTCTGTTGCATCAATATCATTCACTACTATGAGAGTGTCTGACTCCTCATGACGTACTTATCACTTCGAATTACACTTATAGATAAGTACCTTGATATACACCAAGTAATCATAAGGTCTCACAGGGTCATCGCTTTTTCCTTAATATCATGCCAACTGACTTCACAATAGAAGGCCTATGTTATCGACTAGTTCATTGGTAACATAGTGAATAGACTTCCACATTTATCGCAATGTCGTCACACATTCTACTGCCGCACTTTCAGTTCACACTTCGTTTCGGCCTGATATTTCATCTACAGTTCTCTCGAATACTGCATCTCCTTCATACACCGCCTTACGTTGATGCACTAGATTAGACTTCTCGAATAGCACTAGCGCGCACGAGGTAGGACTTTAACCTACAGGATTTCTACATTCCATGACGCATTTCAAGTTAATAGAGCCCTATCTTGAATAATCATTTATAAGCAGAAAATGTCATGCCCCTGTTGACATGACATATAAGCGACTGCCTGTCGCACAAAAAGCCTCCTTATAATACTATTATAGGAGGCTAAAATGAATTTGTTTAGAATTCTTTGATTGCTTTGATTACATCTTCTACAGTTAAATGGAATGCCTTGAATAAGTCTGCTGGCTCACCTGAAGCACCAAATGTATCCATAGTGACATATTTGCCCTTGAATCCTGCGAATTCACCCCAAGATAAACGGCTTCCTGCTTCTACAATAATTCTATTTTCTACACATGATGGTAAAATAGATTCTTTGTATTCTTCAGACTGTTCTCTGAATAATTCCTGGCAAGGCATAGAAACGATTCTGATATTTAAGTTAGGGTCTTTTAATTGTTCTTTAGCTTTGACTGCTAAGTCTACTTCTGAACCTGATGCAATGATGATGATATCTGGCTTACTCATGCAGTCATCAATGATATAACCACCTCTTAAGGCACCTCTGTTACTGCCTACCATCTTAGGTAAGTCCTGTCTAGAAAGGATGAGAGATGTAGGTGTTTCTTTTGAACTCATTGCGACATACCAGCCGGCTTTTGTTTCAAATTCATCACATGGTCTAAATACATACATGTTAGGCATTGCACGAAGCATAGTCAACTGTTCTACTGGTTCATGTGTTGGTCCATCTTCCCCTACACCAATACTATCATGAGTAAATACATAAGTAAGTGGAAGCTTCATTAATGAAGACAAACGAGCCATAGGTTTTACATAGTCACTAAATACAAAGAATGTAGCCACATATGCTTTTAATCCACCATATAACATTAAACCATTACCTACTGCAGCCATAGCCTGTTCTCTTACACCAAAGTGGATATTACGTCCACCATAGTTGTCTGCACTGAATTCACCTTCACCCTTTAAGACTGTCTTATTAGAAGGTCCTAAGTCGGCTGAACCACCAATGAAGTTAGGGGCAAAATCCTTAATAAGGTTCATTGTTTCACCACTTGCAGCACGAGTTGCGATATTGTGATGTTTATTTGCCCAGAATAATGGGTTATCCTTGAAGATTCTTGCAAAGTCAGGGTTAAAATACTGTTCCCATACAATCTTCATTTCTGGATATTCTTCAAAGTATTTATCCTGCATAGAAGTCCAAGCATCATATAAATCATCTACACGTTTTTGTGTAGAAGCTAGATAATCATATACTTCTTCTGGTACATAGAAATCTTCCTGTGGAAGACCAAGTTTTTCTTTAAGTGCTTTGATGTTATTCACGCCTAATGGTGCACCATGAGTGCTTTCTGAACCTTCGTTTGGACTATCTTTACCGATAGTTGTCTTGATTTCAATGAACTTAGGTTTACCTTTAATAGTTTTTGCTTTTTCTAATGCAGCAAGTACTTCATCTAAGTTATCTCCATCTTCTACAGTTAATG
>ENA-ORRE01001646-ORRE01001646.1-human-gut-metagenome-genome-assembly--contig:-NODE-1646-length-14468-cov-2.766322_pt1 | contig 14468 bp, 9 predicted proteins | sample MGYA00242171_ERZ509126 | MGnify/ENA primary metagenome ERZ509126 (study PRJEB26280, sample SAMEA2338648) | human gut metagenome | biome: human gut; feature: human-associated habitat; material: faeces... | reverse complement strand
CGCTGATAGCATCCCGCCGGAAATTCATATCCAACAAAATCACATCCGGCACGAATGTCGACATAAAATGTTCGATCCGTTCCGGCTGTGTTGTCACTTTTATCTGTTCCACATAGGGTTCAAGCAACAGATTCAATGCGAAGAGGACATCTTCGTTATCATCTATAATCAATATTTTCCCGTTCTTCATATTCCTGATATTATTCTGTCTCCTGTAAGAAATCATCCTTAACGTGGCAAAGATATGTATTATATATATGGAATGTATGTGCGATACTGCACATAATTTGTGCGGAATAACACGTTTTTTTCATACATTTACAGGCAAATACGACATAAACCATTAAAAAATATTACTACGATGAAAACATCCCGGCTATTCATTTCCGCCCTTATCGGTATGGCAGCCCTTACAGGTTGCCAACCTGCGGTTAAGACAAACAATGTTTGCAACGACACATGTACCTGCCCGGCGACAACAGAAGAGGTTCCGGTTGCCTTGTTGACAGACACTCCTGTAATCACCGCTCCCCCTGCCGAACTCAAACTCGACCCCTTCTATAAGAAATATATGAATGTGAACGGCATTCATGTCGTCAGTTCCTGGCGCGTACCCGACTCCTGTTTCTACGCCGCTTATATCAGTATTAAGGCTTTGACCGACATACTTCCACGCGAGGTCATGAAATCATTGACCGACCGACATACACGTATCGGCATCATGGCACGCTACGAAGGGACGACGGATATTCCCGAACATGCTTTCTTGGCAAAAGACACAACGCTTAACTGGGACGTCCGTGCCCGTGGTTTAGGCGGCGATGCCGAACATCCTTTCTCAACCTGTGCCGAGGAGAACATCCTTGCCTATCAGATCGACAAATACCATGCGGAAGATATCCTGATCCACGAGTTCGCCCACACCATACATGGAGCCGGCATTCTCCCGATCCATCCTGAGTTCAACGACGAATTGCAGGCGTCTTTGGATGCAGCCGTAGCTAAAGGTCGCTGGAAAAATGTCTATGCCGCCACAAACGTCTGGGAATATTGGGCGGAAGGAGTCCAGAACTGGTTTAACGTGAACGCCGAGGTCAATACGGATGATGGCGACGGCAAACATAATAAAATTAACACCCGTGAAGAACTGAAAGCATATGATCCGGGACTCTATACCATTCTTGCCCGATACTTTCCGGAGATAAAGGAACAGGTCAGCCGACATAAAAAAACGGATCTATACCATTGGACAGAATAACACCTGAAAATAAAACAGTATTCAAACACAAAAATCGAACCGGACAAGCTATTATTCTGTAATCGCCAACTATAGATAAGGTTTTAGAAAACTCCCCGTGCTAATCCGCACGTGAATTGTGCTAATCCGCACCTCCACTTCCAATCTTCACTCTTTTATCAACTTAAATATCAATATTTTACAAGAATGGCACATTATTTGCGTCCTTCTTGTCATGAAACACACGATATACATAACAATACTCCTTCTGCTCCCCTTCCAGCTCAAGGCGCAGAAAACACTTACACTGACATTGAGCGAAGCAATCGAAATGGCGCGCCGGAATTCTCCTGAAGCAATTGCCGCCCGTCATGCTTTCAGAGCTTCTTACTGGAACTGGCGTTCGTTCCGAGCCAAACAGCTACCGAGCTTGACGCTCACATCCGATCCGAGCTTGAATCGTTCCATTCAATCGGTTACATTGGAAGATGGCAGCGACAAATTTGTACATCGGAACCAACTCTCAGTCGATGCCGGTCTCGAAATCCAACAAAATATAGCACTCACGGGAGGTAGGGTTTTATTGAAAACCGGACTTGAAAGACTGGATATGTTTACCGACAATATCTCGTCTTACAAGAGTACTCCGGTAGTCGTAGGATATGAACAAGACTTATTCGGCTTCAACGACCTAAAGTGGGAACGCCGCATCGAACCGATTAAATATGAAGAAGCAAAAAAGACCTATATCGAAACACTCGAACTGGTTGCAGCCTATACGACCAATCGCTTTTTTAATCTGGCAACGGCACAAACCTCACTGGAAATCGCAAACTATAATTTCGCATACGCCGACACACTTTACCGATATGCGCAAGGACGTTACAATATCGGAACGATTACCGAAAACGAAATGCTCCAACTGGAACTCAACAAACTGACCGAACAGACAAACCGTCTCAATGCACAAATCGAAGTCGATGATTATATCCAGTCGCTCCGCAGTTATCTGGGTATTTCCGAAAATATTACCCTGGTAGTGATTCCCGACGACAGCATTCCTCACTTCACAGTCGATGTAAACGAAGCTATGCAACTTGCTTTCCAAAACAATCCGGATATCAGCGCCTTCGAACGCCGTCGGCTGCAAAGTGAAAGTAACGTCGCCGAGGCGAAAGCCAACCGGGGTTTTAAAGCTGCCTTATATGCACAGTTCGGTCTGACGCAGAGCAACGAAAAGCTGAAAGAATCCTACCGAGATCCGATGGACCAACAATTGGTGACATTGGGTATACGCATACCGATACTGGACTGGGGAGTAGGAAAAGGCCGGGTGAAAGTGGCCAAAAGCAATCGGGACAAGGTTTACACCGAACTGGAACAAGAGCGGATGGATTTCGAACTGAACGTCGCCAAGATCGTCAAACAATTCAACATACAGGCCGGGAAAGTTGCCATAGCCTATAAAACAGACCAAACGGCCCAGCGCCGTAACGATGTGGCACGCAGGCTTTACCTGTTGGGAAAATCGACAATTCTCGACCTCAATGCCGCCATAGCCGAAAAAGACAACTCCCGCCGTGCTTACATCACGGCTTTATATAATTATTGGAATCTCTATTACGGTCTCCGCAGCCTGACCGGCTACGATTTCGAGAAGATGATCCCGATCACGGAAGATTACGAACTCCTATTGAGGTAATTGACAATTGAGAATTGACAATTGATAAATCATAATTCATAAATCATAATGGATAAACCTATTGCAAAGAAACCCGTTTATTACCGCTACCGCTGGCATATCGCCGGAGGAACCGCATTCATAGCTCTTCTCGTCTATGTCGGGATCGCCGCCTCCGGTGGCAGGAAACTCCGTACCGAAGCGGAAAACCTGATCATCGGTGAAGCGACAAGCGACAAGTTCCTGGAATATGTAGATGTCGAAGGGGTCGTACAGCCTATTCTCACCATCCAGATCAACGCCCGCGAAGCAGGCAGCGTAGATCAGATCATAGCAGAGGAAGGGACTATGATGAATAAGGGAGATACAATCCTGACACTCAACAATCCCGACCTTATCCGCACCATCGAGGATCAGCAGGATGAATGGGAAAAGCAACTGATCTCTTATCAAGAGAAAGAGATCGAGATGGAACAGAAAAGCATCGACTTGCAACAAGAAACCTTGCAGACGACTTACGAACTGAACCGGCTCAAAAAAAGCTATGCACTCGACGAAGAGGAATTCAATATGGGAGTCAAAAGCAAAGCACAGCTGGAAGTGGCTCGGGACGAATTCGACTATAAGACCCGAAGCACTGCTTTGCAGTTGGAAGGTTTGCGCCATGATAGTGCGGCCACGATCTTGCGCCGTGAGTTAATGAAAAATGATCTTGAACGAGAACGTAAAAAGTTCGAACGTGCTCGGGAGCGCATGGAGGATCTGATTGTTCGTGCACCTCTCTCCGGACAACTCAGTTTTGTCAAAGTAACTCCCGGACAACAGATACAGAGCACCGAAGCAATCGCTGAGATCAAAGTCCTCGATCAGTTCAAAATCCATACATCCCTCAGCGAATACTACATCGACCGGATCACGACCGGTCTGCCCGCCACCATCACCTGGCAAAATAAGAAATTCCCACTCCGGATTACCAAAGTCGTCCCGGAAGTCAAAGACCGTAACTTCGATGTCGACCTAGTCTTTACGGAGACAAGTCCGGAAAACGTACGCATCGGCAAAAGTTTCCGTGTCCAGATCGAACTTGGGCAGCCGGAAGAGGCTCTCGTTATCCCACGTGGCGACTTTTTCCAAACTACCGGTGGCCAATGGATATACAAATTGAACGAATCCGGCACGAAAGCCCGGAAAACCCCGATCAGTATCGGCCGTCAAAACCCGCAACAATACGAAATAACCGGTGGTCTCCAATCAGGCGACAAGGTGATTGTCACAGGATATAGTACCTTTGGGGATGCGGAAGAGTTGATTTTAAAATAAAAGAAGAATAATCCCGATACGACAACATCAATATGAAAATAATACTATTAGCTTTACGATCGCTGATACGTTTCAGGCTCTACAGTGCCATCAACATCATGGGGTTGGCACTGAGTCTGGCGTGTGTCATAATCATCAGCAGGTATGTCTACAGTGAATTGACAACAGATCATTTTGCGTCCAACCATGAACGGTTGTTCCTAAGCGTCAGGCATTGGAATAATAACGAAAAAGTGCCCACTCTTCTTACTACACAAAATATCATGATGAGAAAGGATTACAAAAATCCTTTGGATATACCGGAAATAGAAAAACACACTTCATTTGTTTCTCTTAAAGACGTAACAATCGAAGTTGAAAACAAAGGATTCAGTGCGCATGTTCTAGCAACTGATTCGGTTTTCTTGCAAATATTAGACTTCCCTGTTTTAAAAGGTGACCAGACAAAGCTATTAAAGGACCCTAAAGGAGCAGTCCTCAGTGAATCTTTTGCGAAAAAACTATTTAAGAACCAGGACCCTATCGGGAAAATCATAAATTACAACGGACAACTGTTAACCATACAGGGAATTACAGGAAATGTCGAGACTAAAAGTTCTCTTTCTTTCGACCTTCTGATTTCACGTGCATTACAATGGAGATGGCCTCCAGTGAATTATTACAGCATAGCTTTAGCTGTTCCACATACCGATATAGACGTTATAAATAAGAAACTTAAATCCACGTACGATCAACAGAACGCACGCAGTTTCCTATTCCAGCTTTTTCCTCTGGATAAACTGTATATGGAGACTTATATCCAAAAAGGAGAAAAGACATTTTTACAAGGGAATGCAAGTAGCGTTCATATCCTGTCCGTCACAGCCTTACTGCTTTTGCTTGTCGGAGTATTCAATTTTGTCCACCTCAACTCTGTCGTCATCCTTAAAAGGAGAAAAGAATTCAGTATGAAAAAAGTGTTCGGAGCCCGGCCTGCTCAACTTTTTATTCAACTATATATAGAAAATCTCTTCTTAACCGCATTTGCCCTGTTTCTAGCTTGGGTCATTATCGAAATGACTTATGACATACAAGTTCATATACTGGAAATCAAAGCTATAGTTCAAAAACACTATAATATATGGATATCAATTCTACTATTGTTACTCTTACCTGCAATCACAGCTTTGCATACATTCGTACGTTTCAGCCGGAAACCAGTCATAAGTTCCCTACAAAATATTGACCGAAGTAAAGATAAGCCGGAGATAAAAACCATATTTCTCACTTTACAATATGGCATAACACTCTCTTTGATCGTTTGCTCTCTATTTTTTATCAAACAATTGAACTATATGCTGGCTACAGATCCTGGATATCGAACTAAAGACATCATAAAAGTATGGTTCCAACGGCCTACCTCTTCGATGTCATACACTGCTGATGAAATAAAACATCAAGAGGAAGTCAACAAATATATTTTAGAGACGTTACAATCTTCCCCGATTTTTGAAACTTTCTGTTTCGGTATAAGCCCTTATGAATTTCCATTGAATCCTCTTCATAAAAAGGCGGTAAGAATTCCAGGAGGTGAATGGGAAGAAGTCATCCATATAACCATCAGCCCCGACTTTCTCACACTATATAACATTCCGGTTTTCGGGAAGGGCCTTCCTATTGCTCAAAATGAAGTATTGTTAAATGAAACAGCCAAAAGACTTTTCTCTCAAAACGAAAAACTTCCGGAATTATTGGAAAGCGACTGGAATGCAAAAGGGACATATCTGCTTGTCAAAGGTTTTACCAATGACTTTCAGACAGTTCATCTTGCACAGCATAACAAACCGATCATCCTATCCATACACAATGAGTCTATGCTTTCTCACAATAAACTGATGGCAGCAATCTCTCCAGGGTATCGTCAGGAAGCCATTCTGTTTTTGGAAAAGTTACATAATGAAATAGGACAAGGTGATTTTGAATATACTTTTGTTTCTGATGAAATCGAGGAACTATACAATAAAGATAAACAAGTAGCCATTATCTATAGTGTTTTTGCACTGATAGCAATCCTGATTTCCTCATTAGGTCTTTTCGGGTTATCCTTGTTTGACGTACAGCAACGTTACCGCGAAATAGCCATCCGCAAAGTCAACGGAGCAACCACTTCCATCATCATGCAAATATTATTACGAAAATATTATAAGCTTCTCGCAATCGCATTTATTGTGGCGGCTCCTGTCACCTGGCTTACCATCCACAAATATCTGGAAAGTTTCGTCCACAAAGCCGACATCTCCTGGTGGTTATTTGCTATCGCTTTGTTACTTACGGGAGCAATCTCTTTGCTGACTTTAATTTGGCAAATACGCAAGGCTGCCCGGACCAATCCGGCAGAAGTGATCAAATCAGAATAAAAACAAACAACCATGATACTACAACACTACATCAAAGTTGCACTTCGTAACCTGACAAAATATAAAGTGCAATCTACCATCAGTATTGTCGGCCTGGCAATCGGGCTGATCTGTTTCACATACGGATGGAACTGGTACAGGTATGAAACGAACTACGACGGGTTCTATCCACAATCCGAGCAAATTTACCGGATATACGGAATCGATAAACAAACGGGAAAGAAATCGGAGGAATTACCACTTATTCTGGCACGCAAACTGAAAAAAGATTTTCCGGAAGTAATAGAGACAACCCAGATTTATTCCAAATATGGTTCGACTTTTAAATATGGAGAAACAAGGTTAGAGGATCCGGACGAGGAATTCATTGACGAACAGTATTTCAAATTCTTTCCACGTCCCGTAATTTGCGGTAAAAAGGATGATATCCTGAAAACACTGGATGAGATAGCCGTCACCCGCTCTTTTGCCATGAAATATTTCAAAACACCAGAAAAAGCATTAGGCAAAACCCTTGAAAACGGATATCGTAAACACATTACGATCGTGTCCGTCCTGGAAGATTCGCCCAATAACTCCATGATGCAAGCCGATGTTTATGAACTGGATAAATTCGACCGTGACCGGGAAAACCGGATCACGGACGAAAAGCAATGGGCTTTGCTAAACACTAAAATTTATCTATTGTTAGCACCTAACATTAATATAAAAGCCTTTGAGAAGAAGATCAATTCTTATATGGTTGAACATGGATATAATAAATCAATCCTACTAAAATTGATTCCCCTGACAGATGTCCGTCATACATTTGGAAGTGAATTGACATTTAATCTTTCCTACATCCGGACATTCACGGTAACCGGACTCTTATTGTTACTCTGCGTTTTCTTTAATTTCACCAATCTACTGTTGAATCGTATCTATTTACGGAACAAAGAAATGAAATTGAGAAATGCGATCGGCGCTGATAAAAAAAACTTGGTTATCCAGTTGCTGCTGGAATTGACGCTGCTTGTCGGGATCAGCTTTCTATTGGCCTCTTGCCTGTTGGAATTAACCGCTGGCGGTTTCTCACGCCTCTTCGAAACGACATTACAGCGAAAATTATTATTCAACCATCTTTGTATCATAACAGGTATTAGCTGGTTGATACTCACGGTTGTCTGCCTACCACTATTCCTGCATTTTGTCCGTGCCTCTTCTCTATTAATATCCGATGGAATCTCTCCTACTCGGAAAAGCGGCTTCCGCAAAATCAGCATGACACTTCAACTATGTATTTGCATATTTTTTCTGATGAGCACATTCATTATGTTCAGGCAAATATCTTTCATGAAACATAAAGACTTGGGATTCCAGAAAGAGGGCCTGATCCAGATGGAAATGACATTCAACGACCGGGAAGGGATCAGTCGAGAGATTTCTTCATTGGCAGTCCTAAAAGGATTCACACAAGCCGGAATATTTACTATCACCCATGAGCCTTATACACAAAACGAAGTCGAATGGGAAGGGAAACCACTGGATTTCAATCCAAACTTCCAAGTCCTACAAGTAGGTAGCAACTTCCCGGAAGTTTTCAACATACCAATGTTGAAAGGACGTTTCGTCGATGAAGGAGATCTATCCGACGGTAACCGACATTCCTCTTGGACAAAAGCTGTCATCAATGAAGAAGCAGCCCGTATCATGGGTATAAACGATCCTATCGGAAAGAAGATCAGCATTTGGAATTACACAATAAATAGAGACGGAAGTAGAGGACGTGCCGAAATGGAGATCGTCGGGGTCATCCAAAACTTCCAAGCAGCCAGTTTACGCAACCCGGTACTGCCTCTAGTGATCGTAACCGATCCAAGCAAATGGAATAGCTATTTTTATTATGCCCGTACCGAACCCGGAAAAGAAAAATCCGCGATCAAAGCGATCCGGAATGTATTCAAAAAACATTCCAAACAAGGTGACCCTACCACTTGTAAAACACAAACTATAAACCAGATACTCGACCAGCTCAGTACCTCCGAGGACGCCAGCTTGCAACTCTTCACTTTACTAGCCCTGTTCTGTACGCTCATCTCCATCTTCGGGCTTTATTCCATTTCGTCCAGCAATATGGAACAACGGAGGAAAGAGATTGCCATACGGAAAGTGATGGGAGCCTCTGCTGGAACAATTGTCAAGATGTTCTTCCAAGAATATCTGACAATTGCACTGATCGCCAATCTTCTGGCACTGCCACTCGCATGGTTGTTCATGCAAAATTGTTTACAACAATATGCCTACCGGAGCCATATCTCTGCCTGGATGTATATTGCAATCGTATTTGCCACCATCTTCCTGATCATCGGAGCTGTCCTCTATCAAACGATACGGGCTGCCCAGAGCAATCCGGCGGAGGTGATCAAGTCAGAATAAAAAAATATATTTGAACAAGATTTTATAACAAACAATCAGACAATGTTATCGCACTATATCAAAGTTACTTTCCGGGAGTTACTAAAATACCGAACTCAATCAATTATCAGCATTATCGGCCTGGCCATAGGATTTACAGCCTTCATTTTAGGAGGTTACTGGTTATGGTGGGAGACACATTTCGATAATTTCCACCCGGAAGCAGACCGACTTTACTGCCTAACGACGGAGGGACTTGTAAAGCGTGCCAACGGAACACAAGCCGATCTGGATCAATTACATATTAATGACCGGGAAGAATTGTTCAAGTTGCTCCCCGAAATCGAAGCCTCCTGTTCATTCAACCATCTCAGCTTTACACTGCAACAGGGAAACGAGGCAATTAACCTGCATGGAATGGAAAGCGGGCAGTCCTTTTTCAATCTTTTCCAGGCGGATTTTATCGAAGGAACTCACAAAGGTATCGTTCCCGACGGCAGTTCTGTCATTTTAACGAAAAGGACAGCTCACAAACTGTTCGGGACAACAAACTGCATCGGCAAGGAAGTCGTATTGGATAACAATCTCCGTCCCTCGGTAGCCGGTGTTATCCGTGATTATCCGGATAATACTGATTTGCTGTTCGACTTCTTGTTAATCAGGATACCCCAACCCAATCATGTCAAACGCATGACGACCTACGTGCGACTTCAAAAGAATACAAACATGACAAATGTACGGAACAAACTAACGCTCTATAAAAGCCATGCAGAAGATAAATGGGATCGCGAACAAGTAAAAAACTGGAAAATAAACTTGCTGACAGCCTCCGAAGTACATCTCCGGTGCCACCCAGAATTGACAGATCGCATCCGTAACATCCATATCCTGGCTTTAGCCGGAATAATGGCTTTCCTAAGCGCTTTAATCAATCAGCTTGTTCTTTTTATAGGGCAACAGCAACGGAAGCAGCAAAAAAACCGGACTTACCTTTGTGTTGGGGCCTCAACCACAAGTATGGTCATGAAAGGTTTTACCGAACTGGCATTCCCCTTAATGATTGCCTTTTTAATTGCTTTCTGCCTGATCGAAAGCCTCTATCCTTACTATGAAAGCTATACGGCATGGAACCGATACGGCATCTACGAGAACGTCAGTCGCCATCTTTCACGAACTTCACTTTTCGGCAATACGCTATCACTCGCCGGAATCAGTATCTTGATCTTCCTTTTTATCTGTTACTATCCGATACGAAATCTTTTGGAGCATAAAATACGGAAACCTGCTCTTTTCAAACAGAGCCTGATCGTCGTCCAGATATTTATCGGTTCACTATTCTTTATCATCTCTTTAGGGTTGTTTCGGCAGTTGCATTTTATCCTTTCGAAAGACAAAGGGATCGATTATGAACGGGTCATACAAGTCGATTTAGGATACAGTACAGCTCATCAGACAGACCTTAGTGTCTTGAAACCTGAAATGGCCAATCACCCATATATAGAAGGAGTTACATATACCTGTGGAAATGCTCCGGTCTTTACGGAACAAGGGGATTGGTACGGTTCTTTTTACTCTCACTTTTGTTTCGATCCGAATGAATCTGAACCAAATAGTTACAACCCGGTAGTTGTTGCCGACAAAGACTTCTTTTCGTTTTTCAAACTGCAACCGATATCGGGCAACTGGCCGACGGCAGCAAATCCATATAGCTATATAGTAAATGAAACTTGCCTACAAACATTAGGATATACGAATCTGCTTGAACGGCCTATATACATAAAAGGGCAGGCGAGCCAAGCCAAAGTTTGCTGTGTCATAAAAGACTATTTCTATGCTCCGATGCAATATCCCATATTACCGCTATTCTTTACCACATACGATAATCCAACAGTAAAAGACGTCGAGCGCCCTTACCTTATTTATGTCCGCTATGCAAAAGGGCATAAAAAGGAGGTGCTGGAGCATCTTCGTGAGATAACATCACATATTCAGAATGACAATGTCAACCGGAACAAAATGTTTACGGAATTATCCGATCTGGTCGATCTTTTCAATCGCCCGGAGAAAGTGATCTTTACCATCTTTAGTATCCTTTCTCTGGTTTGTATCCTGATCTCCACTTTCGGTATCTACTCCCTGGTGAGTCTCGCCACCGAACAACGCCGAAAAGAGATTGCTATCCGTAAAGTAAACGGAGCGACATTTTATCACATCCTTCAACTGTTTTTCCGGGAGTATTTCATGTTAGTGGCATTAGGCAACGCTTTCGCTCTCCCGGTCGGCTACTTAGTAACGAAACGTTGGCTCGAAACGTACGCCAATCACACCACATTACCTGCATGGTTGTTCCTGCTGGTTTTCTTTTTCACCAGTGGAATCGTACTACTCTCTATTTTCCGCCAGGTTAAAAGAGCTGCTACTACCAACCCGGCGGAAATTATTAAAACCGAATAATCACAAAAAACATCACATCATGTTCATACATTACTCAAAAACAGTCGTCCAAGTACTCTCCCGGTCGCCCTCAAAAATAAATTATGAACAGAATAATTGAAAGGTTAGAACAATAAAAAAGAAAAGCAACAATTAATTAAGTCAACACATCCCAAAAACAATTAACATTTTAAATTGATAAGACAAATTACACTAATTATATCATACAGTACCATAAGTTGTTTTATATTCGCTCTACAAATTATTTATATTAATATGTCTTTTATGAAAACGAGCACTCTATTAGCTTTGTTTACTACATTAGCAGCAGGTTCATCCTGTGCACTGAAAGGTGAAGAATTAAAAGTAAAAGAGGTGATGCAATAATATAACATGCACAAACAAATATTTATAGTGATGTTGATTTGTCTGAGAGGTGTCGATTATATATCTGCACAGCAGTGGACAAAAAAGGATTCCGTCTGGCTTCAGAATGTTCTATCCGGAAAAGAAAAACTGGAACTGAATCCAGAGACGATGAAAGCGATTCAATCAGGTTCCTTTATAAACTTGGATGAACCGGCATCCAACATGAAGATATCGCCAGTAACTCCGTTACCCATCCTCAAAGATTTTACCGAATACATACAAACGGACTCGGCATACCGCAAGAAAGCATTGAAAGACCTCCCACCAGGTGTCTTTTGGCTATACGCTCCTCCTCCCGGAAAAATACTACCAGTCTATCAATATATGCTCGATGAAGTCAAACGGAATCCGATCACGGTTCCCGGCGGCATGTTCTTTGATCTGGCTGAGATGACCAGCCGTAAATCACATATACACAAACGTAATGCTAAAAGAGACGGGACATGGAAGAATTACAACAATTTACCCACTCCCGATATCATCAAGAAAAAGAAAAAATTTGCAACCGATCATCCGAAATTAGCCGGACAGGATACGCTTTTGTTACGCAAGGACTCGTTGCAGTTAAAAGATACGACACACGTAATCTCCTCTGCTCCGACAAACTAAACATCCATAATAGGAACTTTATAAAAAAAGTCGTATTATTTTGCAACAATTCGATGTCATATAACGTCTTATAGTTATACAAGAAACATTAATCAGAAACAGATTATGACAAAAATACAACTATTAGCTACGTTGTTAGCACTCTTTATCATTGCCATGTTAGGAGCATGCAGCAATGAAGACTACTCAGAACCGGATGTTTTCAAGGTAACACCTGACCTCCGTACCCGCATCAATACAGGGGTAAAGATGGCTTCCCGCACAGAGAAAAAATTGTTCAATGAAAAATTTAATTCTTTCCTCACCAAATGCGATGAAATGGGATTGGAAAATACACCTTATCAATATATGGAAACGGAAGAGTATGCCGATTTGAAAAATCAAGTCTTGTCATCCTCTCCCGCTACCTGTTACCTGCTAATGGACCGCTACCTAAAGCGAAATCCACCTTTCTTCTCTTTCATTCTGAACGATCTGATCGAAACAGCCTATCCCAATACAGCTGATAAAATTGCCAACCGGATGAAATCATCAACCACCGTGCAGGAAACAATGGAACTATTTCCTCAGGTTTGCCTGGAAATCTGGCTGGACGAGATCGATAATAGTTAATTTATCAAAAAAAACAAATCCAATTATTGCATATAATATATTTTTTACATTTATTTGTCTGACAAATAAGATTAATCATAATTATTGTCTAATATTATTGCAATGAATACATTAAGAGTACATAGTCAAACAATCACCCTTGTAGATCAAGTAGAGGACAGGCTTCTCAATTATTTAAAAGAAAAAGATATACGTACAGGGGATTCTATTCCTAATGAATTGGAATTGGCTGCAGCATTGGGTGTAGCCCGCAGTGTCCTTCGAGAGGCATTAAGTCGGTTAAAGATGATGGGGATGATAGAAACTCGTACACGTCGAGGTATGATCCTAACAGAGCCAACGATTCTTGGAGGAATGAAACGAGTTGTCGATCCACGTATTTTAGGAGAAGAGGCTCTTTTCGATATTTTAGGATTCAGAATTGCTTTGGAAATAGGGATATGCAGCGATATTTTCAGAAATATTACTCCAGAAGATATTTCTGAACTGGAAGAAATTGTAAAAATGGGAATTGTCTTTGAAAATAATGAATATGCCCCAGTTAGTGAGTTTACATTCCATGCTAAATTATATGAAATAACAGGAAACAAAACTATTTCGGAATTCCAAGGTATCATCCATCCTGTAATGATTTTTGTTAAAAACAAATTCAAGGATTTATTAGAACCTATTAATATTGAAATGAAAGAGCAAAGGCAAATAGTTACCCACGCAGATCTTCTTGATTTTCTCAAAAACAGGGATGAATTCGGGTATCGAAGAGCAATAGAACAGCATTTTGAAGTATACAAAAGATTTTTAAATAGCAGAAAATAAACTAATAACTTGTTAACAATATGTCTAATACGGTCAAAATAGAAATAATTTTTCTGGCTTGTTTGCTAAATTTATTTCAGGCCACAGCATCAAAAGAAAGTATCCCTCCAACTACTCCAAGATTGGAAAAAATCAAATGGGATAATTCTCTAACTTTACCCGATTTAGATGACAGACCTAATATTGGGGTTGCGGGGGCTTTTTCGGGTTTTATAGGAGACAACCTAATTATTGCGGGAGGCGCAAACTTTCCCAATGCCACACCTTGGAATGGGGGAAATAAAACTTATTGGAATACAATATATTGTATAAATATAACCCAGCCAACCTCCAAATGGTTAGTATTACCCCAAAGTATGCCAAAAGCTTTGGCATACGGCATCGTCTTTGATGGCGGATTCGGAAAGCTGGCTCATGTGCGGGTGTGTGTCCGAATGATTGCCGATCTCATGCCCGCGCGCAAAGATTTCCTTCACCATGTCCGGGTATTTATCCACCCAGTCGCCCACGACAAAGAAGGTTGCCTTGACCTTATATTTGC
>ENA-ORRE01001640-ORRE01001640.1-human-gut-metagenome-genome-assembly--contig:-NODE-1640-length-14511-cov-3.047039_pt1 | contig 14511 bp, 10 predicted proteins | sample MGYA00242171_ERZ509126 | MGnify/ENA primary metagenome ERZ509126 (study PRJEB26280, sample SAMEA2338648) | human gut metagenome | biome: human gut; feature: human-associated habitat; material: faeces... | reverse complement strand
GGCCAGCCATTATGCGTTGGATTCGCATGCGGTGCGGAAAAGAGAAAAAGGAAGGGTACATCTGGACGGCTTCCTGAGTTATCCGTCGGCGGTATATACAGTCCCCTATGGTGTGATGGTTCCGAAAGAGGTGGACAACCTTCTGTTGCCCGTCCCGGTTTCGGGTTCGCACATCGGATTTTCCACCCTGCGCATGGAGCCTTGCTGGATGGCGATGGGACAGGCCGCCGGTATCGCCTCTGCCCTTTCGATCGACGGGAAGGTAAAGGTGCAGAATATCGACCTCTCCCGTCTACAGGACAAACTGATCGACCAGAAAGCGACGCTTATGTATTTCAAGGATGTGGATTACACGAGTCCTCACTTCCGCATGGTGCAGTATTTGGGACTGCGCGGCTACCTTCCCGAATGGACTGCACGTTTGCAGGAGCCGGTGGATGCAACGACTCTGGCCGCCTGGAAAAAGTTGAGCGGAACGGACCTGCCGGGCATAGAAGCCGGGAAAACGACAAGATTAGCGACTTTGGAAATGATTTATCGGAAAATAAAATAATCTAAAAGGAAGTGTGTTAAAATCATCTTTTTCTTGATAGAAAAACAGATAGATTTCGACACACTTCCTTCCAATATAATCATCCAATATAATTTCTTACTCGATCACTTCTCCGCGACCGTTCATTAACACAAACTCCTCGCTCCGATCCGGATTACAAATCTCGATCTTATAAGTTTCACTTCCGGGATGCCCCATCATGTAAGCACCTTCAAAAGTACAACCCTCATAAGAGGAAGAGGTTCCCATTGTCCGTAATACGGCATGCGGGAGGTTTTGCATATCTATTTTCCTGAATCCGTCAGGAGCAGCCTGTTCGAAAGATGAGTATACCGCAGCTTGTCTACATTTCACATCCTGAGATGCAAATACCACCACACATGCAACAACTGTAACGACTAATGCTAAAACAATCTTTTTCATAACCTTACATCTTAAAAACCTAAATCTAACAATCTTCTTATAACCTAAACTTCATTACATCAACATAAATACAAATGCCATGCCAAACCGATAAAAGCGCTTATAAAGCGGGAAATCACCCCATAAAACAACGGGGCGTGTAGAAAAAATCCACACGCCCTGTCTATCATTCCACAATTATCGTCTGTCAAGCCTACATCTCCGGCTTGCAATAGTTCAACACTTCCACATTACGGATCGAACTCTTGAAATCCCCCGCTTTTTCCAATGGGAACACTAATGTGCGGACATATCGCATCGAATCTTTCCCTCCATTGAAGTAACGTTTTTGGATATCCAGGTCTTCTTTCAGTTTGCCATCGATGTAAAGCCGCGTAGATTTCTCATCTCCGGTGATGGTTACCGATGCAGTCTCTTCAGGATAAAACTGGTAATTGAAGGTATTCAGATAGCCATCCCGGATAAATCCCAACTTTCCAGAAGCCGGATCGGACAGATAAAAGACGGCATCAGGCGAACGGAACAACTCGGTGCCCTTTTCTTCCGCCTCCGCTTTGATATCGAAAGAGACAGTATAATGATAACCGATCTCTTTCAATCCCGTTTCCATTCCCGGCTTCAAGGTTTCGAGGTTGTAGACGGCACGCGGCTTCGTACCGACACGTCCGGCCACGTTCACCCCTGGAGCTTCGCTTATCGCCGTCCTCGCACTGTTGAATTCTTCATACGGAACAACACAATCCTTCCCTGTCCACATTTTGACTGCTAACGTCTGCATGGCGGGAAAGACACGGTAATGAATATCCTTCGTACTGATACCGTTGCCCGCGTGATCGTTCCAGACAGCAAACATTCCCCCTTTGATCTGTTTATGCTTTTCAGGGAACACCTCTTTCCCGATGTGGGCAGGCGTCCATTCCTTATAAAGCATTTCCGTATTCAGATAATCATAATAATAGCCTGCCGCAGGAACGATATATAGATACCCGTCAGGAATGCTGATCAGATCATAGCCTTGTTTGATCATTTCTTTCGGATCGGCATACCCGTTATACCAGGCACTCATCAACACATTCTTCGATTTGACAGGCGTCTCACCCTTCGCGTGCGTCAAAGCTCCCCAGACACAAGCCTGCTTGCCGAAGCCTTCCACGAAACGGATATAGTGATCGGTGAAAGCACGGAATTTCTCCACCACATCCTGTTTCTTATTGGAATATTCATCCGTACCGATATGGACACGCTTACCGGCAAAGACAGGATTACGTCCTTCCAGATACTCGCGGAAAAGAGCATCCACGAACTCATAGGTTTCAGGCTTGAACAGGTCGAGATGGTCCATGCCGTATTCTTCACTGCCTATCTCCGGCTTGTATTGTGTAAGCGCAAGCGAATGTGCCGGGACATCTATCTCCGGGATGATCTCGACACCCAGGCTGTCGGCGAGTTGCTGAAGGGCGATAAACTCCTTTTTTGTATAATAACCGTCACGGGCAGTCAGTCCGGGGTAAGTTTCGCATTCGAGACGGAAAGCCGAATAGGTCTTGCTCCAATCATGATTATAATACTGCTTGAAAGCATTATCGTTCAAATGAATTTGGAATGTATTCATCTTATAGTAAGCCATCATCTTCACATAATCGCGCAACATGCTCATCGGAATAAACTTACGCCCACAATCCATCATAAAACCACGAATCGCATAATCGGGATAATCGCGGGCCGTCCCTTTCGGTAAAGCCTGGTTTCCCTGCTGTTCGGTCAGTTGTAGCAACGTACGGGTAGCCCAATACAGTCCTTTGCTCTTGGGAGCGGTAACAGTAACACGATCGGTAATCTTCATCGTGTAGCCTTCCTCTCCCAACCGGCTGTCGGACGAAAGGGAGAAAACAAAATCGCCAGCAGCCGCACGGCCTTGCACCACCATCATCCGGCGGCCGAACATTAACGCGTAGTCGTCGGCAAACTGATTGGCTACACGGACGACGGACGGATCTTTTCCGGTATACACGATCCGGGAGGTCGCTGTAGGGGTGAACATTCCCTGGCTACCTCTCCACTCCTGCAATTCAGGGATGACGAACGGTTTCTTGTTATTTGCGGCGTCTGCCTTTCCAGGCAATAACAATAAAGCTGCCGAAAGCAGCCAATAGAGTTGTATCTTCATAGGTATTTGAATTAAAATGTGACAAAGATATATAAAAAAACGGGCGTTTCTGATTGATTTATTACTTTTGCACCTAAAATCATTTTAATGAGTTACAATTGGAACACACGGACGGAACTTTTGTTAGGCGCCGACCGGATGGAGCAACTGGCACATAGCCATGTGCTGGTAGTAGGATTAGGAGGTGTGGGAGCATACGCTGCCGAACAGATATGCCGGGCCGGAATCGGCCACATGACAATCGTAGACGCCGATACGGTAAACGAAAGTAATATCAACCGTCAACTGCCGGCGTTACATTCGACATTAGGGATGCCGAAAGTCGAAGTCGTAGCCCGTCGCCTGTTAGATATCAATCCCCGTCTGAAACTAAATGTCCTGAACGAGTTCTTGCGCGACGAACGGACAGAAGAGGTGCTTTCTGCAACCCGGTATGATTTTGTCGTCGACGCGATCGATTCCCTCAGTCCGAAAGTATTCCTTTTGTATCACGCTTATAAGAAAAATATTCCCGTCGTTTCCTCGATGGGTGCAGGAGCCAAGATGGACCCGTCACAGGTCAGGATCTCGGATATCTCGAAGACCTGCAACTGCGGCCTGGCGAAAGCCGTACGTAAACGGCTGCGCGGGTTAGGTATAAACAGAGGTATTCCGGTTGTCTTCTCCACAGAGATCGCCAATCCGGATGCCATCATAGAGGTAGAGGGCGAGCAATGTAAACGGACAACAACCGGAACCGTTTCCTATATGCCGGCGATATTCGGATGCCATTTGGCCTCATATGTTATTAACCAGTTGAAAGTTGAAAGTTGAAAATGAAAAGTTATTCTTTTCCTTATACAACTTTCAACTTTCAACTTTCAACTTTCAATTGATATGATACAAACAGAAGGAATAACCAAAAGCTTCGGCTCCCTGCAAGTATTGAAAGGAATCGACCTGACGATAGGTGAGGGTGAGATCGTAGCGATCGTCGGTCCGAGCGGGGCAGGAAAAACAACCCTGCTTCAGATCATCGGGACACTCGATGCTCCGGACAACGGTAAATTATATATAAACGGAACCGAAACCGTCCGCCTTTCGGAAGAGAAACTGGCAGCATTCCGCAACCGGAACATCGGTTTCGTTTTCCAGTTCCATCAGCTTCTTCCGGAGTTCACAGCTTTGGAGAACGTGATGATCCCCGCATTGATCGCCCGTGAAAAACCGGCTGCGGCGGAGAAGAGAGCGAAGGAGATCCTCGACTTCATGAACCTGGCCGACCGGATGTCTCACAAACCGAACGAATTGTCGGGGGGAGAGAAACAGCGCGTAGCCGTTGCCCGCGCCCTTATCAACAACCCGTCCGTCATCCTTGCAGACGAACCGTCGGGAAGCCTGGATACCAAAAACAAGGAAGAACTGCACAAGCTCTTCTTCGACCTGCGCGACCAGATGCACCAGACATTCGTGATCGTCACGCACGACGAGCAGTTGGCAACCGATACGGACCGCGTGATCCATATCAAAGACGGAACGGTTCAATTGACAATTGATAATTGACAATCATTTTTAATTCTTAATTTTTAATTCAAACATGGTGGACAACAGAGTCACATTCGGTAGTAAACTCGGAGTTATCCTGGCTACCGTCGGATGCGCCGTAGGGCTGGGAAGTATCTGGCGTTTTCCCTATATGTTAGGAACAAACGGTGGTGCCGCATTCTTGCTTATCTATATTCTTTTCATGATATTTTTAGGAATTCCGGTGATGGTAACCGAGTTCTTCATCGGCCGGTACTCCCGCAGCAACACAGTCGGTTCATTCAAGAAAATGGCTCCCGGGACGAAATGGTGCTGGATCGGATACAATGGTATTTTAGCCGCTTTCCTGATCCTTGGTTTCTATGCGGTCGTTTCCGGCTGGACACTCGAATACGTCTGCTCGGAACGGGATATCGAGGATGCCGCTGAGGTGGCGTTTGCCATGGACATCCCCTATGAGGTGGTGGATTTTACCGCCGATTTCGACAACTTCTCTTCGAATGCGCTCCGGCCGATCTTCTGGACAGCTGTGTTTATCGGGCTGACGCATTTCGTAATTGCTTCGGGTGTGGAAAAAGGGATCGAACGGGCTTCCAAGATCATGATGCCACTCCTGTTCTTAATCCTGGTCGTGATGTGTATACGCTCCGTCACGCTGCCAAATGCAGAAGCGGGACTGGTGTACCTGTTCAAACCGGATTTCAGCAAGCTGACTTCATCCGTTGTGCTGAGTGCCGTCGGGCAAGCGTTCTTTTCGCTGAGTCTCGGCATGGGTTGCCTTATCACCTACTCTTCTTATTTCGGAAAAGACACCAATATGTTGGCGACGGCCTGGCAGGTGACGATCATCAATACTTTCGTAGCAGTCCTGGCAGGGATCATGATCTTCCCGGCCGTCTTCAGCTTCGGGATTGCCCCGTCGGCAGGCGCCCAACTGGTATTCATCACTTTACCCAACGTATTCGAACAATTACCATTCAGCAGCTTGTGGTCGCTTATTTTCTATATCCTGCTGGCGATGGCGGCCCTGACTTCCACCATCTCCCTGCATGAAGTGGTGACCGCCTATATCCATGAAGAGTTCCATATGACACGTAAGAAAGCGGCTTGGCTCGTTTCGGTCGGTGTATTCATCTTAGGTGTCCTCAGTTCACTCTCGTTCGGGTTATTGAAAGAGTTCACGATAGGCGGACTGATCTTTTTCGATGCGTTGGATTACCTGACGGCCAAGATCATGCTGCCGTTAGGAGGAATGCTGACCTGCATTTTTGTCGGGATACGTGTCGACAAGAAGATCCTGAAAGCCGAGTTGACCAACGAGGGGACAATCAAGTTCCGCCTCTTTTCCATTTATGTCTTCTTCATGAAATACGTCTCCCCGATCGCTATCGGCATCGTATTTCTGAACGAACTCGGCCTACTCAGCCAGTTGAAGAAACTATTTTAAAATAAACCTGTAAGTTCCTTGCATATCGGCAGGGAACTTATACCTTTGTAAAATAGTATCCATTTTAAACCTTTCACTATGAACTGGCGCGACCTTCTCTATTTCTCCAAAGGCGAACGGAGAGCCCTAACTTTACTCCTTTGTCTCGTCACTATTTCCTGGATTTTATTGCTTTGGACAGACACGAAACGAATGCCTATCGAATCGCAGACGGATGCCCATCGAACGGAAAACCAACAAGCATCGGGCGAAAGACGAATCATCACCGGAAAAAACACATCCGAAAAGGAAACCAGTTCCATCCGGAAGGAATCCGGACCTCATCCGAATAAAACTAAAAACGCCCTTACTGATAAAAATGCTATCCTTATAGATAACACCCCCTACTCTACAAGCAAGAAACGGAAAGGATATACCCCATACACCCGAACAGAAAAGTACGCACCGGAAACCCTCGTCGAACTCAACACCGCCGACACCACAATCCTGAAAAAAGTCCCCGGTATCGGCAGCACTTTCGCCCGGAGAATCATAAAATACAGGGAACTCTTAGGCGGCTTCTACGATGTCAGCCAGTTGGCGGAAGTGTACGGGATCGACGAGGAACGCTACCAAGCCCTCGCCCCCTGGTTTATTGCCGACACGCTCCATATACGCAGGTTAGAGGTCAACGCATTGTCTGCCGCCACCCTCCGCAAACACCCTTACCTCGATTACCGACAAGCAAAAGCGATCGAACAACTCCGGAAACAAAAAAGCAGGCTCTCCGGGTGGGAGAACCTGCAATTGATAGAAGAATTTACAGATACGGACAAGAAACGGCTCACACCATACCTGTCATTTAAGTAAACTTTAAAACGCGACTTGTATCATTACGGGGAAATGATCCGACGGAAAACGACCGTACTGCATATCGTTGAGAACAGCATACTTCTTCACCTTCGTTCCCTTTGTCACCCAGATATAATCGATGCGGTTCTTCATCTCGGAATCCGTCTTGAAGCTGTTGTAAGTGCCTTCCGTACCATAGTGCGGCTGTTCACTCAGACCATACGAGTCCAGCAGCAGGCCGTCGGAAGCCAGCGTCACCATCGGCTCGTCGGTCGGGACAGCATTGAAGTCTCCTGTCGCAAAGACCGTCGCATCCGTTCCGGCAATCTGCTTGATACGGGTAATCAACAGTTTGGAGGACTCCCGACGTGCCACCTTCCCCTGATGGTCGTAATGGGAATTGAAGAAATAGAATACTTTACCGCTCTCCTTATCACGAAACTTACCCCAGGAGCAGATACGGTTACAACAAGTAGCATCCCAGCCCTTGCCTGGAACATCCGGTGTCTCGGAAAACCAGAAGTTCCCCTTGTCCAGCAAATCAAAACGACCGGTCTTATAGAAGATAGCGGAGTGTTCGCCCGCATCCTCCCCGTCATCACGTCCGGCACCGATATAGGCATAGCCCTCCAGTTCGGCAACCCCGTCCAGCATATGCTTGAACCCTTCCTGTGTCCCGAAGATATCGAAATCGTGGAAACGGATCAGTCCTTTCACCATCTCCTTGCGATTCGGCCAGGCATTTACGCCATCCTTCTCCGTATCCATACGAAGGTTAAAAGTCGCCACGTTCAGTTCGCTCTTCCCGTCTGTAGCCGGGCGGGATTCTTTCATGGCCCATGACTGAAGCAAAGCTGCCAGCAAGAGGACCGAAGCAAATACACTTATCGTCTTTTTCATATCCTTATCATTTATTGATTAAACATTTACCAACCCGGATTCTGTTTCAAATTAGTCGTACCATCCGGTAATGTCGCATTGTTGATTGCCGATTGAGGAATCGGGTAATAATATTGACGTCCATCATCGTACCAGACGCGCGGATCATTGTCCGACCAAGTCAGATTGCCCGAAGTCGCTCCGGTCAATCCCTGCTGCGTACCCTCTCCTACCGAAACAGGCGTACAGGAAGCAGGTAGCCCGGTCGGTTTCTCTCCCTTGTAAAAGATCACGTCCGGCGTACCGTCCTTATCAAGGTCCATCTGGACATTCAAGGCGGGAACATAGATGCCGGTCCAACGCATCGTCATCAGCTCGCCACGTTTCCAACGTTTCAGGTCGGTGAAGCGGAAACCCTCCAGAGCCAATTCGATGGAACGCTCGCGGCGCACTTCGAGGATGACCGGATCAGAGATATTCGGAAAATAGTTCTGCTGGAAATAAGCATCCACCTTAGTTGGCTTGGCAGAAAGGCCGCCGGTGATACCGGCACGTGCACGCAGCACACCGACCGTATTCGCCCAGTCCGCATCCGTCAGCGTCCCCAACTCAGCCTTTGCCTCGGCATAGTTCAGCAGGACTTCGGCATAACGGAACAACGGGATCGCATTCGTGTTCAAAGCACCAGCATCATATTTGGTATCATCCAACGTATATTTGATCGGTTGGTAGCCCGTATAGGAATAACCGTTGAAGTTAGGGGCGGCAGGTGCTCCGTCGCGTTCATACCCCGGTGTGCGGATCGTCTGGGCAAGACGGGCATCGCGGTTCTGGCATTCGTCGTAGAACTCCATCGTCTCGTAGCCAGCCCGGTCCGTAAACGGTGTCCCATCCGTATTCAGGAACGTGTTGACAAACGTGCGGATCATGCTGAAACGCGCCCCGTACGTGCCCGAAGTCCACCACCAGTTAGCCTCGCCCAATACTGCCAGTCCGGCATCGGCGCAGCTCGCCAACATCACTTCGCTGGTCACCGGCTTGTCACTGATAAACAGCGAGCGGAAAGAGGCATCCGTACCCTCACCCGTATAAATGGAGTGCCCACTTTCTTTCATAACCGTTTCGGCTGCACGGACAGCCTCCTGGTACCATTCGTCGACCGAGTCAGTCAATCCCAACTCCGTATGATACTTGCGGAAAGATGCTTCGAAGAGGCAGATACGGGACTTCAATGCGTATGCCACCCATTTTGTCACCAATGAACCGGTTTCGTCCTTCGTTCTTGAAATATTCTCGCAAGCAAAGTCCAGGTCTTCCAGCACATGATCCATTACCGTCGTACGGGAATCGCGGCCAGCATACAACAACTCGTCGTCCACACCTAACGTACGGTCTATCCAGGGCACATCACCGAAACGCACCACCATCTCGTAATAGAAATAGGCGCGGAAAAAGCGGGCCAGGCCGATATAGTTGTTACGGACAGACTCATCGACCGCCTCGTTCGTACAGTTCTCGATGAAATAGTTGATATTGCGCAGATCACTCCACGACCACCCGCTGCTCAACTCAGCCGAGTAAGCCCCTTCGCGGATAAAATTGTCGAAACTGGTCACCGCCCCATAGTCGCACATCGCATCCTGACGGAAACCGTCACTGACGGAAGGGAGCATATTGTAGAAAGAATAGGAATATGTTTCCAGCCCTTTCTCCGTCCTGAAAACTGTGTCCTTGTCTACTGAAGCCTGCGGTATCTCGTCCATCGAGCAGGAAGAAAGAAGTAAACAGGCAGATACAAAAGAATATATAATCCGTTTCATGTCGTTGATAGTTCTTTAATTTAATTAAAATGTTACTGATAAACCTAAACTCACACTCTTCATCTGCGGATAGCTGTTTCCGTCACCGCTACCACGGTTCCCGTTCAGTCCGGAAGACATATCGGCATCCGTCAGGTCGGGATCGGACCCATAGATATTCGTCACGTCGAGGTCGCGCGTATGCTTGTAGAGCGGGGACCAGCACCAGAGGTTCTCTGCAGAGATGTAAACCCTTACGTTCTGCAACTTGGCTTTCGAGATGATCGGCTGCGGCAAGGTATAGCCGAATTGCAGGTTCTTCAGACGGATATAAGCGACATTCTGCAAGTAGCGGGTCTGCGGCGTAGACTTCAGAGAAGCATTATAGCCAGCATAGCGGGGCAGGTAAGCATCCGTATTGTCTTCCGTCCAATAATTGCCCTGATGCCAAGTAGGCATGTTATTGTACGGGCGATTATACTGTCCCCAGAAAATACATTCCGAACTAGGATACCAGTCCTGTTTCCCCACACCCTGGAAGAAAGCGGAAAGGAAGAAGTTGTTCCAGTCGCCGGATAGATTGATGCTGTACGCATAGCGAGGCAATGTATTTCCGATCACGGTCTTGTCGCCGTGGTCTTTCAGCGTGTTGTTGCCGTAGTCGATCACGTGGTCGCCGTTCAAGTCTTTGATCTTCACGTCGCCCGGATAGGTAACACGCTGGGAGGAAGACTGTATCAATGTCTGGTCGGCATGGCTGTCGATATCGGCCTGATCCTTGAACAAGCCTTCAGTCACATATCCCCAGATTTCACCGACACGCTTGCCAGCATAATAGTCGTTCAGGTTACCCGTCTGGTTGTTATAGCGGTCGATGGTCGAGATATAGTCGGACAACGTACCGCGGATCTCGTAGTTGAACGGTTTCTCCGCCAATGTGAACTGGTCGCGCCAGGTCAGCGTGATTTCCCATCCTTTGGTCGTCATATCGGCATAGTTACCTTTGGGAGAAGAGGCACCAAACACATCGGGAAGCGTTTTGCCGACCGTGTACATATCCGTTGTCTTACGGATGTAATAGTCGCCATTGAACTGCAAACGGTTGTTCAGCATGCCGAAGTCCAGTCCGACGTCGGTCGTCGTAGCCGTTTCCCAGGTCAGTCCGTCGGGCATGACGGCCGGAGCACTCGTGTATTTGTTCTTCAAGCCGTTCAGGACACGACCGGAAGTGCTGATGCTCAACAGTTCGAGGAAGCTGTAGGGAGAAACATTACCATTCCCTAACGAACCGTATGAAGCACGTATTTTCAGATTGGAGAACAGCTCCGGGTTCACCTTCCAGAACGCCTCTTCCGACACGCGCCATCCACCGGAAACGGAAGGGAAGAACGCCCATTGCTGATCGGTCGGAAATTTGGAAGAACCGTCATAACGCCCGTTCACCTCCAACAGGTAGCGATCCTTGAATGCATAGTTCAAACGGAAAAAGCCGCCTGCCACACGCCATCTGTTATAACCTCCCGATGTAGTGATCGCATCTCCCAACGCCAGGTTGATGTTTTCCGAATCGTCGAGCAGCAAACCATTACGTTGCACATATGTACTCTTATAAGTAGACTGTTCATAGTTGTAACCGATCATCCCCTTGAAATAATGCGCATCGCCAAATGTATCCTCGTAGTCGGCATACAGGTTGGTCGCAATGTATTCGGTCCGCATATTACTCTCCTTCAAGTCGTTGTATTTAGTGCTCAATTCGACTGTCTGCCCTTCGTAAGTACTGTAGGGGACCGGTACGCGGCGTTGCGTCTGCCCCTCGTCCGTATTGCGGAACGTGAAGTCGCCCCGTACGTGCAACTTGTTTTCCAGGAAAGAAGCCGTAAAGCCGGTCGTATTCTTCAACACCTTGTTATTGGTATCGATGCCGTTCTTGCCATAGATAAAGTCACCGACCGAATAAGCGGCAGAGAAAGTCAGGCTGCCGTCGGGATTGAAGATGGGCGAAGTCGGATGACCTTCATCGGAAATATTACGCCAGATGGAACCGCCTTCGCCGACGTTGATCGGGTTATGGTAATCCATATTGGAGAAATCCATGTTGTTCTCGATCTTCAGCCAGTCGAACACCTGCACGGAACCTTTCGCACGCAGGTTCATCATCTTATAATCGTCGGTATTATAGCGAAACAAACCGTCGTAGCCATAGAAACGCCCGGAAACGTAGTAATTCAGCTTCCCGTTGTTACCGGTCACCGACAAGTTGTGATCCTGTGCAAAAGTCGTCTTCTTGTACAGAGCGTCATAATAGTCTTCGTTGCCGTAGTAGACATATTTGCCGGTAGCATCGACCGTCACCTCGTCAGTGATGCCCTGCTCCTTCCGGTTCTTGAAGTCTTCCAGCCAGCCGAGGGAAAATTCCTGCGTCTTGTTTATGTTCTTGGGATCAGCCGAATAGTTGTTCCACGCATGATAAGCTTCATAGAAGTGGCTGGCATATTCGTATCCATCGGTCACAAAGTCAGGAACCGTCACCGGTTTCTGCATGGCGAAGTTGCCGGAATAGGTAATGGAAGTCTTGTCTTTAGTCGGCTCTTTCGTGGTGATCAGCACGACACCGAAAGTACCACGTGCCCCATAGATGGCAGCCGAGGCGGCATCTTTCAGGACAGACACGCTGGCGATATCGTTCGGGTTCAACATCGAGGGATCGCCTTCCACACCGTCGATCAGGACCAGCGCACTACCCCCCTGTCCGATCGAAGTCGTACCGCGGACATTATAACTTGCCGAGCGGGTCGGCTTGCCGTCGGTCAATTGGATATTCAGGTTGGGGATCGAACCTTGCAGGGCCTGTGTCACGTTGGGAACGGAACGATTGTCAAACACTTCGCTGGTCACCTGCTCGACGGCTCCGGTAAGGTTCACTTTTTTCTGCGTGCCGTAGCCGACCACGACCACTTCGTCCAGCGTCTGCGTATCTTCTATCAAGACCACTTTCAGCTCCTTCTCTCCTTTCAGTGTGATTTCTTTCGGAATATATCCGATAAAAGAGATGGTTAACACAGCGTCAGGGGCTACTTCCAGCGAAAACTTCCCGTCAATATCGGTCACCGTCCCGTTAGTCGTTCCCTTTTCCACTATATTGGCTCCGATAACGGGTTCTCCGTATCCATCCACAATCGTGCCTGTCAGATGATACGTTCCCTGCTGGGTTACGCTTATGATTCCGCCCGGATTGGTGGAACTGATTACAGGAAATCCCTGTAATGCACTTGCGACACATAGTAAACCCGCAAGCCGGGTCACTCTACTCTTAATCTCCATGATTGTCCTTTTTGTGTTAAAACAAATATATTTTTACCTATTAAAACCACTGCAAAGGAACAACCGGAGTATTAAACCGCTGTTTACTATCAATTACAATAATGTTACAGAACCAATTCCCTGAACAGTATCTCCAACGTTCGGTCCAAGTCGTCGGAGAAGCCCGGATGCGGACGCGAAGTCTGGATAGATGCGCTCCGCACGGCCGTCAGCCAGCGGAACCGTTCTGGAATGTCCAGGGCGGCGATAGGACCACCCTCTTTTGTACCGGAGCAGATTTTATCGAAAACATGCAGATTGGCAAACAACGATTCACGGTCCAACTCAGAAGAAAACAGATTCAACTTGTCCTCATCTACCTTATAGAGCGCCTTGATATACTTCGCTCTTTTCGAGAACAGAATAATTCCCACATTGAAGAACTCCTCACGCTCTACCCTGGGGACCAGACGGATAACGGCATATTCATATAAGTGCTTTCCTTGCATCTTGTGCTTCTTTTATAAATGTTTCGGAATGTGCCAGTCTCTCACATAAGAACCGGATATAAATCTCTCTTATCTCTTGAGGCATACCGGGGCTTTCGCTCCAATGCAACCAGTCGTCGGGAATCAAAGCCACGATCTCCCGAATTTTTTCCTCCGTCAGCAGACGTCTCATATCGGCATTCGCCTCCTCCAGCCCGGAAGCTTCGGGCAACAGCACGTGATCTTTGATCTGCACGAACGGACTTACGGCATGCTTTTGCCAATTCACCCATGAATAATGGAAATAAAGCGAAGCGCCATGATCGATCAGCCACAGTTCCTTATGCCATATCAGCATATTGGTATTCCGGAATGTGCGGTCTACATTGGTCAGGAATGCGTCCAACCACACGATGCGGGATGCCAATTCAGCCCCGACCTTCATCACTACCGGGTCAAAAGTAAGAGCTCCCGACAGAAAATGCAGCCCGAGGTTCAATCCCCGGCTACCCTGCAGCAAATCCTGGATTTCCTCATCACCTTCGGTACGCCCGAAAGCCTCGTCCAGATTCAGAAAGACCAGTTCGGGAACCCGGAAACCAAGTGCACGAGCTATCTCGCCGCCAACCAGTTCGGCAATCAGCGCTTTCGTCCCGTGGCCTGCCCCGCGAAACTTCACGACATATTTAAACTCGTCATCAGCTTCCGCCAATGCCGGCAAAGACCCGCCTTCCCGAAGAGGCATGATATAGCGTGTCACATTCTCTGTTCGTAATTCCATCACATTCCAATTATTTGAAGATAAAGATACATGTTCTTTTTAAACAAACGAAGATTGACTGCACACTATCTGTTTGTTTTTTCACCATAATCCGCAAATCACCTTCACCAATCACTGACAGCCTGCCAAATGCTGGACTATAGAAATAAATATGCTCTCCCCTATCCTCAAAAAATTAAAAGAGGAACTGACAAATATAAAAGACAAAAAAACGACCTTACCCAAAAATGATTAAGTAAGGCCGTTAACGATACGTTAAATTCATAACATCGTCATCTGCCTCATGCGGGCTTATCATAACATTGGACCTTATTGT
>ENA-ORRE01001633-ORRE01001633.1-human-gut-metagenome-genome-assembly--contig:-NODE-1633-length-14538-cov-2.701236_pt1 | contig 14538 bp, 9 predicted proteins | sample MGYA00242171_ERZ509126 | MGnify/ENA primary metagenome ERZ509126 (study PRJEB26280, sample SAMEA2338648) | human gut metagenome | biome: human gut; feature: human-associated habitat; material: faeces... | reverse complement strand
TCGGGCGCATATGGCGGTCAAGGATCTCCCCGCGGGACGCCGACACCGGGATCACCGTGGAGGAAGTGCGCTCCGCGATGCTTGCGTACTGCTCCCCTTCCACGATCTGCACCTGGAACAGCCGCATGGAGTACAGTCCAAACATAAACGCAACCACCGCCACCAAAGCAATGGCGCGGCGTTTGCTGATACGGTTATTGGCATTGTCGTTTCGCATCCGGCGTCCCTTCCCTTCTTAAGACAATCCGTTATAGTACCTGCATTTTATACGTTTTGTTATTCTCGTTTAGCCAAAATCTGAGCAATCAGTTTGGTAATCAGATAAATCAGCGGAGACAGCACCAGACTGTACGCCATATTCGGCAGGATGGTGTGCAGCAAAACGAAGCCCGCATCCGGGATGACCAGTATCACGTAATTGCCCAGCCAGTCAGATAAATTCTTCCGGTTACCGTCTTTATCCAAAAGGGAAAAATGGGGTGCTTTTCTACCTTTTTCCAAACGGGTATATTGTTCATACGACCGGAAAAATGCTGCTTTTTGTTTTTCATTCTTTACCTTTTCCCGATAAAGGGGTAAAAACGCTTCCATTCCTTCTGATCCGAAGTACCTGATATATCCGGACATGCTTTCGTCGACTAAATAACCCGCCAGTTCTTCATCCTTAATGTGATTGCATATATAATCCAGTTCACACTTTAACTTATCCAACGGTTTACCTGTTTCAGTTTTTTTTCTTTCTCCCAGCAATTGTATACCATTCCTGAAAAACTGGCGGTATTCCCAGAATTCATGAGCTGAAGGATCCTCCTGAAGCAATTCCGATACTTTCCGGTAATACCTTTCTCCCGGGGAATAACTTTTCAGGCGTAATAATCTGGCATGACGAAGGGGATAATCCAATAATGAATGGCAAGCCACATAATAAAGCCGTTTACGCTCCGATTTTTTAAAATCCGCCGGCAGAGGTAAAGAATCAAGATGTGATTGTAATCTGCCGGGCATCAGTGCCCATGCTTTCAAAAATTCTTCTTCCCCTTTTTCATACCCCGGATCCCGGTTATTCAAAAACGGACTGTTCAGATAGATATTGATCGCTTTAGCCGCTCCGGCAAATTTAATCTCTTGTCCGTTCAGCCGAGTAATTTCCTGTTGTTGTCCCGGTACAAGATAAAACGAATAAGCGTTGCGCGGACCATATAAAACTGCATATCCGGGAACCAGTGAATCCGGAATAGTTATCTTCCCTATGCCTGATTCATCTAGTTTCACTTTATAAGTTTGTTCCCGGAACCCGATCCGGATTTCCTCTTGCCCGAAAGTGGCGTCGAAGCGGACTCTTACCTGGGAAAAGGCTTGTGCTTCCCACAAAAAACAGCAGGAAAGCACAAAAACTATTTTCAAACCTCTGCTCATTTTAAGTACCGTATTTCGGGTAATTATATTCCATATCCAGGATTTCTCCGAAACCTTCGAATACTTTTTCCGAAGCAATATCGATCATTCCGTTCACCTCATTGATATAGTACATATAAATTTTCCCTTCTTTCTTACTCTCATTGTAAGTGGAAAGAATCAGCACTTTATTGTTATAGGGATGATTCGGAATAAAACGATGGATACAGGGTTTGAATATTTTCATTCCCGTTATTTTTTCATCAGCTTGGGCCAAAGTGTAAAGTTTTTCACCGGTATTCGTTCCATTGTAATCATACCGGTAAATATCCCGGTCGGTAGCATATAAAAAAACAGGACCGAGTGAACCTACTGCGAAATATTTCGCTTTCTCCAGTTCCGGACAATTGTCTGCCGGGTATTTCCCTACACCGATATTGGGCTTTGTGTCAAAATTGAAAACGCATAATGTCATTTTTTTCGTATCCCAATCCTCGAATAATCCGTATTCGTAATTATTGTATCCTGTTTCCATATAACGGAGGCTGGCATGCATATTTCCCCAATCGAAAGGCTGGGTTGTCGTGGCCACTGCCAATTCTTTCAAAATCCATGTATTCTTCTCGATTCCCAGAAAACGTCCGCCGATTTCATCATAAAGAATACCCTGATAATAATCAAACCATTTAGGGGCATAAGGCGATGCTTTATAAGTCAGGCCGTCTTTCAGGATCGGTTCGGTATAAGTTGTAAATCCCGTACTCCTGATCGCACTGTATTCATAAAAACGACCGTTCGACACGATCGCATCGTAGCCAAATCTTCCCGGGCTCCAGTAATATTGCCAGAAAATGTAACTTTCCGGTTTCCAGGATGATAGGTCAAGTACCAGGGTGGACATATCAAATGTTTTTTGCATGGTGATGGCCGACAGGCGGGCCCCGCCCTTATCGGTAAGCACAATCACATTCTGATATCTTCCGATACAATAATAGCTGCCGATGACAACACCACGTCCGGGCAGGGCTTCTCCATTGACTGTCTCGTATACATTGTGTAAAATTTCGTCATTTTCTACCCGGTTTGAGAAATAGGGACTCATGATTAAATCGAAATCCGTTTTGCCTTCTTTTTCTTGTAAAACCATCCAGCCTTCGGTAATACTTCCCTGTACCGCCAGGTAAATTTGCTTGTGGGTTTTCACTTCCGTTTTCTTATTGGTAACGGTTAGTACCAATGTATAAGAACCTGGAATTTCGGCTACTTCGTATGTCAGATTTCTGGAATTTCCTATCTCTTTTTGTTCCCAGACCCCACCAATTTCGTTGGACCAGATCCGCCAATTGAATTCATAGTCGCTTTCCGGAGCATCGTTTAAATCTACATCTGCAGTAAGTTCTAACGTCTTGAATTGAGTTGCATATACCGTATCTTGCATTTTTATGTCAACATCGGGTAAATCTGTGTAGTCATAATTCCCCGTATCATCATAGCAGGCAGCCAGATTGATCATGAGAGGAATGAAAAAAAATAAATATATGATCTTTTTCATTGTGCTATTCTTTTATCGTTGATATATCGTTCAGAATGTTACAACCAGACCGTTTTCATCGGTCAGGGGTTCTCCCGGGTGTGCTTTATTATATTCATATAAAGCATTTACCATTATACCCGTGTAGTAAATGCTTTCTGAAGTGCTCCACTTATCATAATCGGTGGCAATTCCCAGGGTTTGGATGACAAACTGATGTTTTATGCGGCTATATTCACCGAAAGGCCAGCCTGCCGGTTCTGTCAGATGATTGGTTAATACAATTTTATATGTATTCTCATTTACAGGAGCCGCTGCGAAGTTTTCATTGCCACAGAGCCGGAAGGTGGCTACCAGATTATGATTCTCCAACTCCGGGGTTTTCTTAACCTTTACTTTTAAAATTCCTTTTATCGAATCCGCCGGAAGTTCACTTCTTTCAATTATAAAATGGTCATTTTCCTGGGCTGTAGTTTCTTCTTTTACTACTTCAACTCCGATTTCCCGGACTTGTCCAACTGCCAGTCCGACAAGTTTAAAGGGGATTTCTACGATATCTTCTTGTTTGTCAGGATGCAATGCAAAAGAATAGACTATGCTGTCATTTCCCTCTGCTGCATAAATAAAACGTAAAGAGGCATATCCGGCGTCATATTGCACATAATTGTCTTTTTGACAACTGCCACATCCTATTGCGATCAGGACGGATAATAGCAGACCGTATTTATATATAAAATGTTTCTTCATAATCTTTTCTCATTAATTTCTATTTCCATATTCTAATTCCTGGTCAGGTATCGGAAGCACATAATAAGCTTTGCTGAAAGGTACCTGTACATTAGGTAGTGTTGCCTGGTCGGTACGCTTGCAATAAAAGAACCATTGCCCTTCTCCTATAAATTCTTTACGGTATTCTTTACCAATAGCTGTTTGTAATTTTTCATCGGTCGTATCTTCTTCTTTCAAATCGTCAGTAACCTCGAAACCCCTGTGTTGGCGTAAGGTATTGAAATATTCAAGGGCTTCCTTTTTCGAACCTGCACATTCGGCAGCAATCAGATACATTTCGCTGATACGAAGCAAAGGTTGACGGTTATTGTAACTGGAAGAGACTTGCCATAATTTAGTATTGACATAATAAGAGTCGATAGGTTCGAAATAATAGATATACCGCCAGTCGCTGCCACCGTACAAAGTATTTTCAAAAATTTCGTCCCTCACTTCTGCCTGGGTGACAAGTAAATTACCCACCGTATTGTTTTCGCTTTTTTTCAGGTATGTTTCTGTTATCGTTTCTAATCTCGTATTGTTCAGCATGAGGATACATTCCGTCAGAAAGATTCCGTCACGGTTATCACGGGTCGTTGTCGCTACCTGGCCTTTCTCTACCCACGGATATTTGTGGGAAAGGATTACTTCCGTAGCATTTTTCAGGGCATTGACCTTATCGTTTTTATACAAATAAACACGTGCCATCAGAGCCCGGACTGCGTAATAGTTGAAATGAAAACTCCGGGTTCCCAAAAAAGATGTCGTCGCTTCTCCGGTTCTGACAGGATCGTTTTCTAATAGAAAGGCTGCTTTTTCCAAATCCGTAATTACGGAATCAAGGACTTCAGAAACCGTAGATAACGGAGTTATTTCTTTCGAAATTTTGCTGACATAGGGAATCGCTTTTTCACCGGCCCCGCTCACATAACTTTTGCCAAACAGACGGAGCAGATCGAAATGCAGAAAAGCACGTAATGCATAAGCTTCCCCTTCGTAGATTTTTTCTTCATCGGCTGCAAGAATTCCCCGGTGGTCTTCGATGCCCTGTAACAGAATATTGACGTTGGCGATCGCATTATACATGTTGTTCCAGATGCTGTTGATCACTTCTTCGCTTTTCGGATTGTCATAAACAAAACGATGCAGGTAATAATAAGTTCCGGCTTCCTGATTCCAGTAATATTGTTGTCCCAAAGCGTCCAACATTCCGAAACCGAGATGGGCACCATAAAGTTCTTCCGAACATAAAGCGGTATATACTCCGGTCAATTGATCTTTAAAACCGTTCTTATAACTGAACAGATCGTCATATTTTCCTTCCGTCCTCGGGCTGACATCCAGCCATTCCTGACAGGAAACACTCAACAGGGAAAAGAACAAAATGCCGAGTATATTTTTTGTTTTTTGTATTCGTATCATTGTATTCATCGATTAAAAGGTTGCTTGTAAAGAGAACGAGAAAGTACGGGCGAACGGATAAGTCAACCCGCGTTCTGTTTTCACTGTAGAAGCCCGGAACACATCATCCATATAAAAACTGGCCTTTAATTGTTGCAACCGGCTCTTTTTCAGGAATGCACAATGCCGGAAATCATATCCCACGTTTAAAGATGACAAACGCAATTCGTTCAAATCCTGTACAAAACGGGAACTGGGTTTAGTCAGCCTGTAAGGATTATAAGAAAAATCGACCCGGTCACCCGGTTTTTTCCAAACGGCATTGTAAATTCGTTTGTCGACATTCAGTCCGACATCGGCATTTTCGACCCGGTCGACCAGAGTCTGGTTATAAGTCTGACCGCCGAATTGATAATAAAAAGACATGTTTAGGAAAATTCCCCGGTAATCCATATTTATTCCGAAAGTACCCGAACAGTCGGGCATGGCGTCGCCACAAACCACCTGGTCTTCGGCTTTCCATTCTGTCGTTGTCTCTCCGTCTTTCGTCAGGAAAATCTCATCTCCTGTTGCCGGATCGATACCCAGAGAACGGACTGCCCAAATAGCATTCATAGACGAACCTTCGATGAAACGGGTCTGAGGCCTGTTGGTATTTCCATCCAATATTTCATTGTCGACCTCATCGTTATAACTTCTCAACGCATTCGATATTTTTTTCAACTTATTCGTATTCTTGGCAATAGAGAAAGAAGTACTTAAATAACGGTCGTTTTCCACATCATACAACAAATGGGCATTTAACTTCAGTTCCATTCCTTTATTTTCCGTGCTTCCGATATTTTCCATATAGCTGGTAAATCCCATAGAAGGAGGGATAGTCAAGGCCAGCAACTGATCTTTGGTTTGCTGTACATAATAATCGTATACTATCATAAGACGTCCCCAGAGATTCAGGTCGAATCCAATATTGTAATCCTTGGTTTTCTGCCATTTCAGCTCATCGTTGGGTAGAGCCATTAAATGAGAACCGATCCAGTTATCGTAGGCCTGAGTCTGATTGTAACTAAACATAGCTAAAGCCTGATATGGATTGAAGTTTTGGGCTCCGGTATAACCGGTTGAAGCACGTAGTTTAAATTGTTTTAGCCACTCAGCCTGCTCCATAAAATGTTCTTTGTGGAAATTCCATCCGATACCTGCCGACCAGAATTGGCCCCACCGCTTATCTTGTCCGAAACGGGAAGAGGCACTGGCACGCCAGGACAAATCGGCCAGGTAACGATCGTCGTACGAATAGTTTAAAGCAGACAAAATACCGATTTCCCGGCTGATAGCCTCATTGCCGGCAGGGGGGTAATCGCCCTTATTGAATCCAAGGCCCGAAGTGATAAAACCGTTCTTGTCATTCGGAAAACCGACCATGGTGAAAGTAACTTCTTCAGAACGGCTTTGCTCCATCTTGTAGTTCAGGTTCAGAAAAATTTGATGCTTATCTAATAATAAGGAATAATTGGCTGTTATATCCATATTGACATTGCTGCTTTCTCCTTCCAGTTTACTGTATGTACCTTTTTCAAAAAATTTATCTTCCGAATAACCCAGGAATTTGGTATGTGAGGCCGGATAAAAATCTTCCCGTGCATTAAGGGTTTTCGATAATCCCAGACGTCCGATAAATTTCAATGCGCTCAAAGCTTGCCATTCGATATAAAAATTATTAGTAATACCGGTATATTTACTGAAATTTTTAGTACCGATGGAAGCATTCCATAACGGATTCCCGCAGGTTACTCCAACCAGACCTCCTCCTCCGGTAGAACCGGCAATTTGCTTCAAATCCCCGTTTTCATCATAAGGTGTCCAATAGGGATTCAGTTTTGCATATTCATCAAAAGAACCATAGGGAGAATCGTCGGCACGATTGAGGGTGGTACTCAACTGATTCCGGAACAATAAGTTTTTATAGCGGTAAGCCAGGGTGATTCCTCCCGTGAATGTTTGCCGGTCTGATCCCTTCATCACCCCCTTGATTTCATTATAAAGTAAGTCTACACCATAGCGTAAATGTTCGTCTCCTCCATCCAAATACAGAGAATGCCGGTGTCCGATACCGGTACGTAAAGGTTGGGCCAGCCAATCTGTGTCCACACCGCGTTCTATTTCCGACTTGATATTGTTCAGATACTGTTCCCAAAACCAGGGATCTGAATAACGGCCGTGTGCCTTATCTACTTCATATTTTTCACGTGCATCACAAAGATTATACCCTGTCAGATCGGGAACCGTCAGGCTCAGATCTCCTTTGTACGATATCCTCATCTTCCCGGCTTTCGGCTGACGGGTTTCAATAACTACTACGCCATTGGCCGCTTTGGCTCCATATATTGCTTTGGCTGCGGCATCTTTCAGTAATACAATCGTTTCTACCCGGTTCATATCCAAGTCGTATACTGTTGTAATATCCGTTTCGAAACCGTCCAAAATGAAAAGCGGCTGATTAGGGTTACCATTATAAGTCCCTTTTATATCGGGCATGGATTGTTGGCCTCGTAACTGAATTTGGGGGGCTTTGTTCGGATCCGAACCGAAATCATTGTTTTCTATAATATGAAAAGCCGGGTCTAAACTTTTCAGGGATTGTAAAACATTTTGATTTCCCATTTTCTGTAGTTCTTCTTTCTTTATGGTCGTCGCAGCACCGGTATAACTCTCTGCTTTACGGGTAAAAATACCGGTAACGACAACCTGTTCCATTTCAGTCACATCGGTTTGCAGGGTCACTTTTATTTCGGATTCGCCTTTATAAGGGACCTCTTTGGTTTGCATGCCGACGAACGAAAATACCAGGACTACATTTTCTTGTGAAGGAAACGATAATTTAAATTTCCCTTCTGTATCGGTTGCACTTCCCAAAGAAGTCCCTTTTACCAAAACGGTCACTCCGGGTAAGGGTGCTCCATCCGTGTCGGTCACTACGCCGGAAATCGCCAGGGGCTCTACCGGTTGAACGATTTTTTCTGTACTTTTTTTGATGACATACACTCCGTCCACTTTCGAAAAAACAAACCCTGTACCTTCAAGGATTTTGCTCAGTATCACCTCAACAGGTTGATTTACGACTTCAAAATCATTACACTTCCGGTTTCCGATAAGTTGTTTGTTAAATAAAATATCGACACCGGTCTGATCTTTAAATTTAATCAGAACATCATTTAAATTTTCAGATTTCACGGCAAATGTGATCAGTTTGGTGTCATTATCTGCCGCCGCATAAGACAACGAAACAATGAACAGCAAGTACACTGCCGCTAACATTTTTCTTAAGAATTCAGGTAAGAAATACCTGTCAGGTGCTTTTTTTTTCATACATTTGTTATTAGTTCGTTAATATGAATGAATGTGTAGAGAATGCGCTCTAAAGTTTGCCGACTGCAGAAGCATTCTCTATTTTTTTATTTTCTTTTTACAGTAATTGTATGGTGATCGATCTCAAATGTAATATCTGCACTTTCTTCAAAAAAATGCAGTAAAGTCTCAATCTCTCCGTACCGGCTCAAAGAACCCGAAAATTGCAGCTGTTGCAATACCGGATCTTCGAAAACGATTTTTACATTATACCATCTTTCCATATCCCGGGCTATCGATTCCAGGGTTCTGTTTTCAAAACAAAAGCGTTGATCTTTCCAGGCTATTTCATTATATACCTTTACTTTTTCCACAGTAGGTTCACTTTTCCCTTCGGTAAGGCTTAACTGATAGCCGGGCTGAAGTTTCAGTTCTGCTACATGATCGTTACTGAATCCGATGGAGCCTTCCACCAGAGTTGCTTTCAATTGTCTGTCGGCGGAATAACGCTTTACATTAAACTCTGTTCCATAAACTTTTATATTCCCTAAATCTGTTTCGACGATAAAAGGTTTACGGTCATTTTTCACTACATCGAAATAAGCTTCTCCCGATAAAAAAACTCTTCTTTCGTTTCCCACAAAGGCCGTCGGGATTTTCAACCGCGAATCTGAATTTAACCATACCATCGTCCCGTCGCTCAGCTTCACCTGATATTCTCCTCCTATCGGTATAACGATCGTGTGATAATCTGTCCGGGCTTGCTGTTGTTTCATATATCTGATTATCCCGGAATCTTTTTCGACCGTAAAGCCTGCTGTCCGGTAGGATAAAGAATCGCTTAACGAAGCGATATCTACTTTTTCTCCGTTCGGTAGAAGAATAATGGCTTTCCCCTGGCCCGGCAAGATAGATCCGGCAATCCGGTTTGCGGTTTCCATTTCCCGTTTGTCTCTCTTCAACAACATGATCCCTCCACCTACAGTCAGCAGAATCAACAGGCAGGCTACCGAACGGTATACATTCCTCAGTATCTTCCGGCGCCTTACTTTCCGCTTATTCCGGACATAATCGTCAAAACGGACTATCATTTCAGACACATCGGTATGCAAATCGTAAGTTGTATTGTCCGACGACCAAACCCGGCACATTTTCTCGTAATAGGCTTTATGTCGTATATCCCGGGCCAACCACTTTTGAAAAATGATTTCTTCTTCAGGAGACAATGTTCCGCGGGCGCCTTTCAATAATATTTCCCAACGAATCGAATTTTTTTCCATAGACCACGCTTTCTTTTTTATATAATTAACTTGGAATCTAAAAATGGAGGACACCGTATAATAGAAAAAAAATTATCTTTGCCGAAAATATCATGGCAAGAATAGAGCAATACATAGAAAAAAGTAATTTAGGGCTTCGGATAAAAAAAAGAGATCTGGATGCTTTTCATGAATTGTATAAAACTTCGTTTCTGCCTTTGCAGCATTATGCCATGCGTTATCTTTACGACTGGAAACAAGCGGAAGACTTGGTACAGGATGCTTTTCTGTCTTTGTGGGATCACCTGGAAAGATATGATGAAAAACAACCTGTATTTTATTATATGCTCGGTATTATCCGGAATAATTGCCTGAATTATTTGCGGGATTTGGAAATTCAAGGTAAGCATCAGGATAAAATCATCGAAGCGATGTTGTTCTCCGGTATCGAAGATCCGGAAATCGATGAAGATATTCATGAACGTCTGAAAACTATTCTGGATACATTACCTGAAAAACAAAAGGAAGTCGTATTACTTCATATTGTCGAGAAGAAAAAGATCAAAGAAATTGCAACACAGATGGATATTGCAGAAACTACAGTGAAGACTCATTTCAAACGGGCCATGGCGATATTGCGGAATAATCTCAAACTTGTACTTTTCGGCGTATAGTGCGGTTGCAGGAATTTTGCCCGGCAGAAGGCCATTAAACCTTTCAGCCTTTCCTTCAATATTTGTTTCCCTCGTTTTTTGTGTGCTTTGACAGAATCGACGGTTAACCCGAGTAAAATAAATGATAAGAAAATCTCTTAAAATAGCAGAGGAACAGGCTGTCCGGTTCTTTATTGATGTGGATAAAAACGGTTTGTTCCTGTTGTAAAGTGAATGAATTTTTGTATTTTGCCTAAACTGTTGCACCTAAACGCTGAAGTAGGATACGAGTACCGAAGTTTTTCAATACGGCAGGTCCAATTCAGCCTGATATCCACTATGATATCGATCTGTTGACGCGTATCGCTCTGGAAGAGTTGGAATCGTTGATTTATCAGCGGAAATATTTTGTACTTCATGCTCCTCGTCAGACGGGTAAAACGTCCTGCCTGCTGGCTTTGCATGATTATCTGAATGCCCGTGGCGAGTTTTATGCTGTCTATGCCAATGTCGAGGTGGGGCAGGCCTCCCGGAACAACGTGGAAGAGGTGAACCGGAATGTGGTCAGCGCGAGAAGCCCTTGCGTATTTCCAACGCCATTTACAGGGAAATCATCCTCCGCGAACTGACGTGGACCACTCAAAGCGGACTGATCCAGCAATCGGCATGGTACATGAATCCTGACAATAGCATCAATATGGAAAAATTACTGTCGGATTTCCGGCAGTTCTTCCGTGAGAATGCGGATTCCTGGGTTACGGCGGCCCCGTACATCGCATTGTGCTGGAACTGAAAATCAAACGTGGCGATCTGAATAAGACCATCGCGAAAGGCCTGGAACAGACGGTATGGTATATGGACTGCTGCGGTGATGTGAGCGAGGGCCATTTCATCGTCTTCAATCGGGACAAGGAGTAAGCTGGGATGACAAGATCTGGCACCGTCGGGAGGAATATGACGGTCGGATAATTACCGTGTAGGGGATGTAAGATAAAACAAGTCGGAATACTGACGATAGACGATCTTTATGATTGTTATCATAGCGATTGGGATTGTGGATGGATACTATGCTTGAAGGATATGAGTGAGGATCTGGTGCTGGATCTGTCCCGTCAGTGGTTGCTTGTGCTGATCATCGGTGAGTTGGAAAAATACACCGGTATTCATTAGGAGCGATGCCCGTAATTTTTTTGAATAACAGACTGAAATATTGCACACTGGCATAGCCTAACCGCCGTGCTACGACGGCCGGGGTGTTTTCCGCTTTGAGCAACATCCTTTTAGCCGTTTCAAGCCGTCGCAGTTGGAAATACTCATCCAACGTCTTGCCGGTTTCGAATTTCAACAAATCGTTGAAATAAGGGACGGATAGGCCCAGCCCTGTGGCACAATATTCCGATGTAGGCAACAGAGCCCCCGCTAACCTGCCGGAGGCGATATAGTCATCGAGCAGGGTTTCCAACTCTTCGAGCACAGTTTTGTTCCTATTCTCGCGTGTGATGAACTGCCGCTCGTAGAAACGGGTGCAATAGTCCAGCATCAACTCGATATGCCGTGAGAGAATGGTTGCGGTGTGCGTGTCGATGGAGTGGTGCAGTTCCTCTTCGATATTTTCAAGACAGCACGTAATGGTTGCCGTTTCCCGTCCGGACAAGTGTAATGCCTCTTCCTTGTTATAAGAAAAGAACGTATAGTTCCTGATATGATTTTTCAGTGAGGTACGGTACAGTAAATCGGGATGAAACGCCAACAGCCACCCTTTGTCCGGCAACACGCCCGCTTCGTTCATGCGGAAAATTTCCCCGGGTTTGAGAAATACCATCGTGGCATTGGTATAGTCGTAATACTTGCGACCGCAGCAGCCACAGCCGTCCGGGCATTCTTCGATGAGCAGCACGGCATAGAATTCGAATTTCACGGCCTCCTGCTCCAAATCCGGGTGTTCCAGATTGATGATACTTGCCTGGGGATGCAGTGTTTTACATCCCAAACGGCGGTTGCATTCGCACACGCTCTTGATGTCCAACGTCTTTTTCATCTGTCCTTTCAGCCAATCATCTTTGCCCGGTATTCATTCGGTGTGCATCCGGCCCGTTTCTTAAACAGGCGGCACAGGTGCTGCGGATATTGGAATCCCAGGGAATAAGCTATCTGGCTTACCGTATCCTGGGTACCGGATATACGGTCCTTTGCCACTTCGATTATTTTCTCCTGAATATATTCCTGCGGAGTCTTTCCGGTTTCTTTTTTCAGCATGTCTCCGAAATAATTGGATGAGAGATACAATTTGTCGGCGAAGTGTTTCACCGAAGGGAGTCCGTCCCGCTCGGCGGCGGATCCTTCGAAATACTCGTCCAGCAACTGCTCGAAACGGGTCAGCACATCCCGGTTGCTTTTGCTGCGCGTGATAAACTGCCGTTCGTAAAAACGCATGCAGTAACCGAGCAGTAATTCGATATAGGTAGCAATCAGTGTTTTACTATGTTTGTCTATATCATGCTCCAGTTCTTTCCGTATGATTTTCAGACAATCCAAAATGATGGTCTGTTCCTCCCCGGATACGTGCAATGCTTCGTTGACTTCATACGAGAAAAAGGTGTAGTTCTTTATCGTTTTATTCAATGACGTGCCGCGAAGCAGGTCGGGATGGAAGATGATGCCATAGGCATCGGTTTGTATATGCCCGACTGTCGGCGTCGTCTCTGCTGTTTGTCCGGGAGCGAAACAGACGATGGTCCCTTCTTCGTAATCGTATTTCTGGCGGCCGTACTTGATGTCGCATGCCTTTTCCAGTTTTAAGAACAAGGCATACACTCCGTAATTAAAACGTATGGTGCCCACCGCACGGGTCGCTTCATTGAGATTGATCACACTGACCAACGGATGCAGGGTTTCAAGACCGTATAAACGGTTGTACTGATCTACATGGTCCAAATGGAGTATCTTATCCATATTCTCTATGTCTTAATTTTTTCACTATACAAAATTAGAGGATGATACGGATAATCCCATAACCCCGATTACAGATAATATAACCCTGGCTACAGATTTATGCCGTTTTTTCGGAAATTATGTAATTTGGGTTATCATATCTGTAATTCATCTACACTGTATTTTCAGGTATACGCTTAACTTTGTATCAGGAATCTGAAACTCTGAATCAATAAAATCAAATGACAATGAAACGAATATCGACTATTATGATTGCAAGTTTGTTCGTTATGGGAACGACTGCCGTAGCACAGTCCGATCCGGTTCCCGGAAAAAACGGTAATAAGTATGTGCCTTACGAAGAGCGTACCGGCAACGAGTCCATCGTTTATTTCACGCGTAACCTTAGTGCTGAAGGACTTATCGAAGCGTATGAACAGGTAAGTGCGAACATCAAGGGACATACCGGTGTGAAGCTGCATACCGGGGAGCAGAACGGACCGAACATTATCCCGCGGGAATGGGTTAAAGCCCTGTTCCGGAAAGATTTGTCTGATGCCAACATCGTGGAAACCAATACCTATTACGAGGGCGACCGTTATACCACCGAACAACATCGGCGGACATTGAAAGTGAACGGCTGGACATTCTGCCCTGTAGATATTCTGGATGAAGAAGATACCCTGACATTACCTGTTCACGGTGGTAAATGGTTTGGAAAAATGTCAGTAGGCAGCCATACTACCGACTACAACTCCCTGGTGGTGCTTACCCATTTCAAAGGACATACACAAGGTGGTTTCGGCGGAAGCAACAAGAACATCGGTATCGGCTGTGCGGACGGGCGGATCGGAAAGGCCTGGATTCACACCACACCGGGACAGGATAACCAATGGGATATCCGTGAAGAGGAATTCATGGAGCGCATGACCGAATCCACAAAGGCTGTCATCGATTACTTCGGCAAGCAAATCACGTATGTCAATGTGATGCGCAACATGTCGGTATCGTGCGATTGCGAGGGGGTGAATGCCGCTCCTGTCGTGACCCCGAATGTCGGTATCCTTTCTTCTACCGATATGCTGGCTTTGGACCAGGCATGCGTGGATTTGGTATATGCCATGACCGAAGCCGAACACCATGATTTGGTGGAACGCATCGAAAGCCGTCACGGGTTACGCCAGTTGTCATACATGAAGGAACTGGGAATGGGCAATGACCGTTACATCCTCATCGACCTGGATAATGGCGG
>ENA-ORRE01001632-ORRE01001632.1-human-gut-metagenome-genome-assembly--contig:-NODE-1632-length-14538-cov-5.140026_pt1 | contig 14538 bp, 13 predicted proteins | sample MGYA00242171_ERZ509126 | MGnify/ENA primary metagenome ERZ509126 (study PRJEB26280, sample SAMEA2338648) | human gut metagenome | biome: human gut; feature: human-associated habitat; material: faeces... | reverse complement strand
CCGCATCCGACAGCCTCATCCTGCTCACTCCGAGCATGTCGGCACGCATCACACGCAAAGACAATGGTGCACGGACAACAGTAGTCCACATCGTTCCCAACTATTTCGACAGCCTGCCCGACGGACAATTGATGTACCAGCAGTTTTCCCAATATATGGGCCGGAACAGCTTGCCCGTCTTTCGACTGTCACCGGAAAATGCCCGCAACATGTACCGCACCATAGCCCTGTTCAACGAACAGTTGAACCGTTTCCGATTCTACCGCATCGGTACCCTGCGGCATATCTGTAGCCTGCTGTTGCTCCAAATTGCCGAAACGCTCCACAGCTACGAAGAAGAAACCACTGTTTGCCTGCGCCATTCCGACGATATTTTCCGAAAATTCAAGCAAATGGCCCACGAGCATTATTCATCGCACCACGACATCGCCTTTTATGCCAACCGGCTGAACATTTCCACCACCTACCTGTCGCGGATTGTAAAGCAGACAAGCGGCAGAACCGTCCACGCCCACATTTCCGAACTGCTTATGGCCGAAGCCAAACGCCTGCTCGAAAGCACCGACATGGACATCAAAGCCATCGCCGACCGGCTCGGCTTCTCCGACCAGTCGACCTTCGGGAAATTCTTCAGCCACTCCCAAGGCACATCCCCCCGCAAATTCCGCCTCAAAAAATAAAAATACCACCTCAAAGGTGGTACAAACGCAAGAAGGTGGTATATTTTCCCTCTTTTATTCCACTTTTCGGGTGGTATATTTGCTCACAAGTGGTATATTTAATATCTTTGTAGATGGCAGCACGACCTGAATAAAAAGCATATCACATGACACAACTTGAGAAGACATACCACCAATGGCTTAATGCACAACCCCTTTCTGCCGACAACGAAAAACGGCTGAAGCGTAAATTCATGCTCGATTTCAACTATAACAGCAACCACATCGAGGGAAACACATTGACTTATGGCCAAACAGAGGTGCTTCTCTTGCTTGGAGAAGTTGTCGGTTCAGCCAAGATGAAAGATCTTGAAGAAATGAAAGCACACAATATCTGCCTGAATATGATTGAACAGGAAGCCGATTCCGACGATCCTCTAACAGAAACTTTCATCCGACAAGTTCATCAAGTGATGCTACGCGAAGACTACAAAGTATATAGAAAGCTACCCGGCGGAGAAACGACAAGCTACACTGTGCATGCCGGACGCTACAAAACACGCCCAAACTCTGTCATCACACAGACTGGCGAACGCTTTGAATATGCTTCCCCGGAAGAAACTCCATCACTGATGACCGATTTGGTTAATTGGTACAACAATGCCGCAGAAGAAAAGAACCTGTCTCCCATACAACTGGCAGCATTGTTCCACTACCGCTATATCCGTATCCACCCGTTTGAAGACGGCAACGGCCGCATAGCCCGACTAATGGTCAATTTCATTCTACGACGACATGGATGGCCCATGTTGGTAATACGAAGCAAAAACAAGAAAGCCTATCTCAATGCGTTGGCTCTTTCTGATACAGCCGTCGGCCCGATACCTTCCGATGGAGCGCATGCATCAATACAGGCAATCGCCCCCTTTGCAAAATACATGGAAACGGCAATGGCAACCGACATAGCCTCCATGCTTGAATTTATTTCAGGCAATTCGGAAAGCATGTGGTGGTACGAAGGAGAAATTATTCACTTTACAACCGCTACGCCTTCACGCATCCTGCATGTCCTACAGTCAGATCCTAACGCCAGCCTTACAGCAATTGCCACAACCCTCGGCATTAGTCGTTCTGCCATCCAAAAGCAAATCGACAACCTTGCACAAAAAGGCTACATATCACGTCCGGAAGGCAAAAAACGTGGTTGGATTGTCAACGCCAAACAATAACCGCTGATGCAAATATACCACCTCAAAGGTGGTACAAACGCTAGGAAGTGGTATATCTCATTAACGGATTTTACATAGCATATTTGGTAGACAATCGTTTCGATAAAGACTGTTTATTATTAGGCTACAACATGTTTTAGCAAAAATAGTTGCAGTTATTTGCTATTGTTCAATTGTTTTGATTACTTTTGCAACGGTTGGGATTTCCTGACCAGACATATTTTTTAGAGCGTTATTGAAACTTACCTTTAATAATCAAATTCTCGCAAAATTTGTATACGGAACAAAGGTAGTAGCAACGATGCTCACGCTTGCGTTATATACATCCGTCATCGGATTTATATACGTCAAAGCGTGAGTGGCTGTTGCTTATCCGTTCCTAAGGCAATGCGAGAAGCCTGATTATTGGATAAGCATAAATACAGTCCTCACGCTTTTTTGCATATTAACTGTTCTGTAGGGGATTGAAGAACACAAAAACGATTAAATAATTATGTTTAAGTTATTTTTATCCATCACATTCTTGATGCTTTCCTCATTAGCATTTGCACAATACAGTATCAATCCTGTAACTTACACACCAATAGAACAAACACTATCAATGCCAAACGAGTCGTTTTCACTCCCTTACGACGATTACTATTTTCCACATTCCAAACGTAACAATTCCGTAAAAGTAACAGACAAAACAACAATTAAAGCGACAGCTTATGAACTTGAATCCAGCAAACTTTATGAAGTGCAAATTACCGTTACAGAATATAGTAATGGTAATATAAATTTGAAATGTTGTGGAATCAAGGAAAATGACAAATGGACTCCCATTTCTGCCGAAGTGTCAAGTCTTCAAGAAATATATGACAACATAAACTCAACAGATACAGAAGCAAAATCTACCATACTATCATTAATGGAATTTTCTGATTTCATAATGTTACACAACAACAGAACTTTTCTTGTTGGAGGGAAATAGCAGGATAAATCACGAATAATATTTTTCAAGCTACTAAATAGTCACAATTATTGTATAGCGATATCATAACAAAAATCAAATTACAGCACATTAATCATGAGTACTTTTATAAAAAGCACAGGCTTCTGCATTTTATTGGCAATATTACTAACTTCTTGTGAACTGAAAGTTGTGGAATTCAATGATTCTACCCGTTCCACTGAATCATTACAACGAGCTCAACAAGAATATTTGGGAGCAAAAGCTACTATTGAATTCATTGGAGAGAATGCAAAATGCACAATCTATTCTAATAAAGATAATACAAGTGAAACTTTTATTTTAACAAAAATCTCCAATAATTCAGACGATTACAAGGACATTTACCAGTATGAGTCAAACAAAGAAAAACTAACTTTGAGAATATCAAAAATTGCATTCTTTGTGTACTCTGCAGAATTAGAACTACGCAGAAAAGAGAAAAGCCAATACCCCGGAATGTCTGAATCATTTGAATACTATCCTTCTGCAACAATTGCTATAGAAAGGAGTTTTTAATATCACAATATGTGAACCCAACTCTTTTTTAATATAAACTCCACCATGCCATCATGAAAAAGCTAAAAGTATCTGACCTATTATTTTCAATCATTATACCCTTAATAGTCTTGACAACAGCCGTTGGTGTTGTCAAAGGCCTCAATTCGTCACTATGGGAGAAAGAAGAATATACACGGGTTATAAACAACGCTTCTTCCAAACAAGCGGAAAAAATAATCAAGTATGACGGGGAATTTATCGTAAAACTTCCTAACAATAACGATACAATGTTTTTAGTTGAAAAAGGGGAATATTTTGGACTTGCAAATGCGTTCAAATACGATTTGAATTATCAAATCCTGCTAAGTGTCGCTATCTTTTCTTTAGTATATTTCTTTTTGCTTACAGCTTATTTCAACACAACATTGTGGATTCTGATTGTCTATGTCGGATATGGAGTATATCTATGGTTGTCAGACTCATACTTGGCGATTGATAATTTCGATACAATCTCTATGTCCTTTATCGCTCTATTGCTGATGATAATATGGACCGCAAGAGGGATTTACAGACACAGAAACATTACCGACGAAACTGAAACAGGACTGATTGGGGCATGGAATGTTCTATATGATGACTGTAACAAAAAAGAAGAATGGTTCGTTCAGGACTCTGAAAAACTGCTTATATCAAAAGACAACGTCATCACCGAACACCATTGGCAGAAGTTGACCGGCAAAGATGCCATTTCAATTACAGACATGAACGGACAAACACTTTGCTTGGATTATAAAAGAGAAACAGAAAAGGAAGAACTGATAAACAAGGATTTGTTCCGTGGTGAAGACAAAAAGGAAACCATTTTCAATATAGAAGGAAAAATACTTGTCAAACAGCCTTCAAAAATAGAATCGTTAAGTGGTTTGAACGATAAAATTAAAGACATCAATCATATAAATGCAGTCGCAGAAAGGCTACACAAACGCCACAGAAAAAAACAACTATACGCATATGTGATTGGCTTTAGTGGATTTGTAATTCCAATTATCGCATTTCTATTTATTCCTGACAGTTTTCCATTAAGTAGCCCTTTTGGGGGCAATTTAATTGCAATTATTAAAGGAATCTGGCTTATTATATGGTATTTTTGGGGTAAATCATTTTCTAAAGACAGCTTTATCAAAAAGCATCTAAAGCGTAGAAAGCAAGCAAAAACGCCACCTCCATATCAACCGAAAAAATTTTAATAAGAACAACTTCACCACTCCCATTCCAGCAGGCGAGGCAGGTGGACAAGACGGTGGGCATCGTCGAGGAGGGAGGCGTTGGAGAAGGTTGTGGCGGATTTGTGGAGAATTCCGTAGCTTTCGTGAGCGTGACCGAAAAGATGATAACGGGGGCTGATTTCGAACACTCGGCTGCGCAGGGAAGCATTTCCCCAATGTACGCCTGTTGAACGGTCAAGAATCATGACAGGCGGTTCGTGAGTGACAAGCACGTCGACTGCATCGGGAATGAGGGTTTCGGGATGATTGTAGCCCAACCCGAAAAAGCGCACGCCATCGATTTCGCAACCGCAGTCCTGCAAGAAATGCATTCCTTCGGGCAAATCCTCAATACCGCCGGCATCCCAAAGGCACAGATCATGGTTGCCCGCCACAAAAATCTTATGGGCATACGGCAGTTCGGCAAACCAATTCAAAAAATCGAGCACTTCCTCTTCCGTTCCGGCCTCCGTAAAGTCGCCGCAATGAACAATTACATCGGCAGCCGACAAATCTGCCAACTGCCGATGCAAGCCATGTGTATCGGATATTTGCAATATCTTCATCGTTCCACTATTCCAGACAGTCGTCGAGCAGTTTTATAATCTGCTCCTTGTCCATTTTCTGACCGATAAATACGATTTTCTGCATACGGTCGCCATACTCCGGATCCCAGTCGCGCATCAGTCCCGGTTCCTGCTTCATCAGTTCGGCAAGTTCGTCGGCCGGAGCCGTAGCATACCATAGTCCGGCTTCTTTAATGGACTTCTGCTTGCCGGCCTGTTCGAACAGATACGACATATCGCGATTGTCGGAGAAATAGCATACGCCTTTCGCGCGGATAACGCTCTTCGGCCAATGTTTTGCCACGAAATAGTCAAACTTGTTGATGTCGAAAGCACGACGGCGGTAGTAGACAAACGTACTGATGCCGTACTCCTCCGCTTCACCTTCGTCGTGGTGGTGATGATGATGATGTCCGCATTCGTGGTCATGGTGGTCGTGATGATGTTCGTGCTCATCTTCATGTTCATGGTCATGATGATGGTGATGTTCCTCCTCTTCCACCGGTCCTTCTATGCCGCGAATCCAACCTGCCGAAGTGGCAACCTTCTCAAAATCAAACATGCGGGTGTTGAGAATCAGGTCGAGGTCAATATTTGCGTAGTCGCACTCGATAATCTCCGCACCCGGCTGAATAGTCTTGATAATCTGACGGATACGACCCAACTCTTCCGGTGTCACCTCTGAAGCCTTGTTCAAGAGAATCTTGTTGCAGAATTCCACCTGTTGGATAATCAGGTTTTCGATATCGTCTTCGGCAATGTCGGCTTTCGTCAGGCTGTCGCCGCAGGCGAATTCACTCTGGAAACGCAGAGCGTCGACTACGGTCACGATGCAGTCCAGACGGCAGATGCCGTATTTGCGGTAGGCTTCGCCGAATGTAGGGATAGAACATACGGTCTGTGCAATAGGTTCCGGCTCGCAGATACCGCTCGCCTCGATTACGATATAGTCGAACTTCTCCGACTTCATCAGTTCAAAAATCTGGTCAATCAGGTCAGTTTTCAGCGTACAGCATATACAGCCGTTCTGCAATGCCACCAGGCTGTCGTCCTTCTGGTCGACAACGCCGCCCTTCTGAATCAGAGAGGCGTCGATATTCACCTCACCCAAGTCGTTGACAATCACCGCAAAGCGAATGCCTTTGCGGTTTGTCAGAATATGGTTTACCAAAGTTGTCTTACCGCTTCCCAGATATCCTGTCAGAAGCAGTACGGGTACATCTTTCTTTTCCATAGCTATTTATATTGTCTATAAACTGTAGTTCAAAAACGAACGGATAAAATTAGTGGGTTTCCGCCAAAATTCCAAACCTTTCTCCTTGTTTAGTGCGTACCAATCCAAAGGCACACCATGCCGAGCAGCACGAGCAGAAGGTCGAGGGCTTTCGCACGGAGATTCTTTTCGCGGAAGAGCATCGCGCCGAACAGGAAGGAAACAATGACACTGCCGCGACGCACCATCGACACAATCGAAATCATGGCGTCGGGATAGGACAAGGCGTAGAAATAGGCAAAGTCAGCCAACGAAAGGAAAATGCTGATAAGCACGATAGCCCATTTCCAGCGGAAAGGCGTGGTAGTATGGCGTTTGGGATACCAGAGCAGAATGAGAATCACCGCCATAATCAGACATTGGTAAACGTTATACCAACTCTGCACCACCATCTTGTTGATGCCGATGCCGCCGTTTTCGGCAGGTGCGACAAGAAATTTATCATAAAGTCCGCTGGCGGCTCCGAGCAAAGCGGCTCCGACAAGGAAAAATATCCAGCGGTTATGGGAAAAGCGGATGCCTTCCTTCTTGCCGCTGCGGCTGAGCAGATAGAACGAGGCAATGGCAAGCAGCACACCCGCCCACTGCCACAGGTTGAGTTCTTCACCAAAAATAAGAAGTGCGCCGACGAGTGTCATCACCGGCCGCGTAGCATTGATTGGCCCGACAATGGTCAGCGGCAAATGCTTGATGGCAAAATAGCCCAATGTCCACGACGACAACACGATAACCGCCTTGAGCATGATATAGCGGTGCTCGTGCCAGCCGCACGCCGGAACATAAAGTTGCGACGAGGAGTCAATCCACCCAGCAGCCGAACCGACAATAAACGGAAGAAATATCAAACTGCAAAAAACGGTGTTGAGAAAAAGCACCGGAATAACGGCATTGTCGCGCAACGACGTTTTTTTGCATACATCGTAGCAGCCCAGCAGCGCCGCCGAAAGAAAAGCAAGTACAATCCACATAAAACCTTACATCTTTTTACCCCCAATCAGCCGTTAGAGTTTAGACCGATTTGGGTTTTACCGGGTGCAAAGTTAGAAAAGATTTTCCGAACAGAAGCGATTTCGCCGTGCAGGAAACGCATCGCGGCTATTTCCAGCAGTCGCCTTTGCCACGAAGATCGGGAATGTCGCCGTCACGGTACACGGGGTCCTTCACACCGTTGCGCTTCTGACGGCGGTAGTTTTCGAGCAGCAGGAACGCCTGGCGCGACAACAAGGCAATCGCCACAAGGTTGCAGATAGTCATCAGCGCCATCGTCACGTCAGCAAATCCCCAGGCAAGGTCGAGCGTCATCAGTGCGCCGCACATCACCATTGCCGCCACCAGCAGACGGTAGACAACGAGCACCGTGCGGCTCTTGGTCATAAACTGGATATTGGCTTCGCCATAATAGTAATTGCCGATAATGCTGCTGAAGGCAAAAAGCATAATGGCAACAGCCACAAACACATTGCCCACGCGCCCCACTTCGCTCTCCAGAGCCGACTGCGTAAGCTGAATGCCGTTGGCGTTCGAAGCGATGGCCGTATCACTAAGCAGAATGATAAATGCCGTACAGGTACAGATTATCAGCGTATCGGTAAACACGCCGAGTGCCTGAATCAAACCTTGTTTCACAGGGTGGCTCACATGTGCAGTAGCCGCCACGTTCGGAGCGGAACCCATACCGGCCTCGTTGCTGAACAGTCCGCGCTTCATGCCCTGCACCAATGCAGCCGCCACGCCCCCGCCAAACGCCTGTTCCCAGCCGAAAGCGTTGCCCACGATGGTGGCAATCAACGAAGGTATATGCTGAATATTGGAAAGAACAACGAAAAGAGCCAACAGAATATAGCCGATTGCCATCACGGGCACAATCACGCCGCTGACATTGGCAATGCGGTGAACACCGCCGAAAATAATGCAAAGCGTCACCACTGTCAGCCCCACTCCCATCCAGAAAGGATCGATGCCGAAGGAATTTTCCCACGCGGCACAAATCGTGTTGCTCTGTACGGAATTGAATGCAAATCCGAAAGTAATGGAAATAAGCACGGCAAAGAGGATTCCCATCCAGCGTTTGCCCAACCCCTGCTGCATATAATAGGCCGGTCCGCCGACAAACGACTTTTCGCCACGGGTCTTGTAGAGCTGTGCCAACGTCGACTCTACAAATGCACTCGACGAGCCAAGCAGGGCAATGAGCCACATCCAGAACACCGCACCCGGACCTCCGATGGCAATGGCGGTCGCTACGCCGGCCAGATTGCCCGTACCGACACGGCTGGCAATCGACACCGCAAACGCCTGAAATGAAGAAATGTGCTTCTCGCCATTGTCCGACTTAGGCTTGCTGTCGCCCAACAGACGCACCATCTCCTTCACCATCCTAAACTGCAAAAACCGTCCTCTGAACGTAAACCACAAGGCACAGCCGATAAGCATTATCGTCAACACATACGACCACAGCACATCGTTGACCGAGGCTATTATACTGTTAATCCATTCCATTCTTTTTCGTCTTGAACCGATGCGACATTGCATCTTATCTTATGCAAAGATAGCGAAAGTCGAAGGCAGAAAACCAAACTTGTTTGAGTTTTCTGCTGAGACGCATCTTATCTTATGCAAAGATACAGAAAGGTTAATATTAGACAGAAGAACAGAAGAACAAATTTTTCATGCTTGTCAATCCGTTTCCAATCCCACCTCAAGCAAAAGAAAAGTGAGTATTGTCACACAATTCGTAGGGACGTACCCCAGGTACGTCCGAATACCCACACATCACATTTACCTACAAACCAGACATTTACAAAACAAACACGCTCAACAAATCCGCCTCAATAATTTGTTAAATTAACACCATATAGTTAAAATCATGTTATAAAACACATTTTTATAGCACAGACTATTGGAGAATATAATTTCTCATATTAAATTTGCAGTACAAAAGATTGGTTTAGTAAACGCTTTCATAGGTATTAATTTTAGGTTTTTAAGGTTTATAATTATGAAAAAGATTGTTTTGAAAGCTGTTAAGTGGTATTTTACCACCACAGCTGAGGCTTACAAGTAAGTCTCTTTTATTTCGAGGAATTGTAATGATTTTAAGTTGTTCCAAGTGATTGGAGCAACTTTTTTTATCTACCCACGGCAATAAAAAATGCTGCCGCGGAATGGTCCGCAACAGCATTTCAGCAAAAATATAATGATTCTAAATTCCCTTTTCCCTACACTCAAAGAAAGATTATTTATTCAACGACCATTTCCAGTCGTCGCCACTTTTAGCCAAATCCCAGTTGTCCGTTTCTTCACTTCCGTCATTGTAAGTGATTTTCACGCTTACCTTAGCCGTCATTCCGTCTTCCGAAATTTCTTCTTTTTCAATCACAGCGTCCTTGATGCCTCCCTTTTCTTCCAGTTTCTTCGACAGTTTGTCCTGTGCCATAGCCTTGAAACCGGTCTTGAATTCAGCAACTTCTTCAGCGGAAGTGCCTTCTTTGACATACATTTCGTCCATCAGCTTGTCGTAGTCAGAAGTTTTAATCATTTCCACATAGCTCAAAACAGCGTCACCCGGCGTTTTCGGAGATGAAGAACAGCCTACAAACACAAACAACGCAAGTGTTGAAAACAGTGCAAAAAACAGTTTTTTCATAATGGTTAAATTTTAAGTTATTAAAATGAATAAATTAACTCTACATCTTTCCGATTGTAAATGTCGGACGGCAAAATACACCGCTCGTCGCGCCCCGGAATAGGCACTTTCCTGATGACAGGCGGAACGAGGTCAAGCCCCGACTTTTTAAACACAAAGGTAATGAATTCCGTACAATACATCTTGGTCGTGTCCTCCAGGTCGTAGTTGTGGTCGAACAGCGTACGGCGGAGATACAAGTTGCGGGCCGATTTCAACGTAGGCCGTATATCAACAGAGTCGCATTTCAACCTGACGATGGCTCCCGCCGAAGCCCTTTCGGGAGAAAAGAAATCGCGTATCGATTCCATTTTCACGCGGTCGGGGTCACCCTGATAGTCGGGTTCTCCGGGCACGGCATGAATAACATACCAGCCGCTCTTGTCGCGCACCACCAGTCCAATGTGAGAATAAATGCCTCCTTTGTCAAGAAACAACACCGTGCGGCTCACTACTCCCGGACCGCAACGGAACACGATGTCACCCTCTTTCAGTTTTTCTTCCGGCACCTGATAGCAATAGGTTTCGGTTGAGCCGGAGCAGGCAAGAAATACCGGCAACAGCAACAGAAAAACGAGTTTAAAACAAATGGTTCTATGTATGTCTCTTGTGTGTTTCATTATTGCAAATATATGGTTAAATAGGATTAAAACCCTATCAATCCGTCAAAAACTACCTTCCAACGCTTCAATTGCAGGAAATTATGCAGAATTTTCCACATTTTTATAGGCCGCGAGAGTGCTGACGCCGATATTCAGCAAATGTCATTCCAAACTCTCGGACAAAGCAGCGGCGGAAAGTGGACAGTGAATTGAAACCGCACGACTCCGCTATTTCGGCCATTGTCGTCTTTTCGTCGGACGACTCCAGCCGTGCCACCACTTTGCGAATTCGATAGGAATTGACATAGTCGTAGAAAGTCGTATGCAGTTCGTTATTCAAGTAGACGGAAAGATAAGTACGGTTTGTGCCGAGCAATGCCGAAAGGTCGGTAAGCGTCAGCCGCGAATTTAAGAACACCTCATCGGTCTCCATCGCTTTTTGCAACTGAACGGGCAAATTGCTCTGCGCGCCTACCGCATCCCCATTCCCCAGACTTTCTTCACCGGCAGGCTCATTGGCTGCATCTTCTGCCGCATCGACAAGATTACGCCGGAACAGATGCTTCAGATTGATATTGCCATAGAGCGGCACGGATTCCTGCATTTCGCCGAAATGGAAAATAAACGACCATAAAACAAGCGACGACAACAAGTAAATGACATCGGACAGGAAAGAATCGTAGACCACAGTCACCGACCAGACCAAAAGACAGATAAAAAATATGATTGTCGTGTATTTCAGCCACTTGATGTTTTTACGTGTCGTGTCGGAATAGTTGGCACGCAGAAAACTGTTATAGCGGCGCGCGGCAAAATATGTGATTACTACAAAAACTACGGAATAGACAATGGAATAGGCAAGCATGACATCCACCCACACGGCATTGCCGCTGAACACATAGGCAAGCGTTATGGCGAGATTGGCAGACCAGAGCGCAGCGATGCGCCGCCATGTCAGCCATCCGGCCGACAACAGTTCGAACAAATAGAACGAGCACACCTGCACCGCCCACATGTCGACAAGCACAACCAGATTATAGACAAATCCGTCGCGCTCTACCGCCGGACTGTAGAGCACAAGATCCTTCAACTGCAAAAAGAGCCAGAACAGCAATGTGCCGGTCAGCACTTTCTGCGTGCGTTCCTTATCCTTCTTCAGCAGCATTCGGATGCCGAAAATCAGAAAGAACATGCAGCATAGTCCGTGAGTGAAATAGTAGAATTTTTCTGCCATTATCCGTTTTTCATTTATTGATTAGGATGTTTTTCAATTGTGTTTCCATTTTCAAAATTAAAATAAAGTGAGCAGTGTTTCCACATTTTTTGTTTATATTGCATCATAAACGGCATTTTATCTATATTTGTCTATATCTATGGACCAACGGAAAATCATACATATCGACATGGACGCCTTTTTTGCGTCGGTGGAACAGCGCGACAATCCGGAGCTGCGCGGCAAGCCCATTGCCGTAGGCCATGCGGAGGAACGGGGCGTTGTGGCGGCTGCAAGCTACGAGGCACGCCGCTACGGGGTGCGCTCGGCCATGGCTTCGACCAAGGCAAAGCGGCTGTGTCCGGACTTGATTTTCGTTGAAGGGCACATGGCCGTCTACAAGGAAGTGTCGCGCCAGATTCACAACATTTTCCACGATTATACGGACATCATCGAGCCGCTATCGCTCGACGAGGCGTTTCTCGACGTGACGGAAAACAAGCGGCATATGGAAATGGCGGTCGACATCGCCAAGGAAATCAAGCGGCGCATACGTGAAGAACTGGGGCTGGTGGCCTCGGCGGGAGTTTCCTACAACAAGTTTTTGGCAAAAGTGGCGTCCGACTACCGCAAACCCGACGGACTTTGCACCATCCATCCCTCGCAGGCACTCGACTTCATCGCCACTCTTCCCATCGAGGCGTTTTGGGGTGTAGGGCCGGTGACGGCCAGAAAAATGCGGAGCATGGGCATCACCAACGGCCTGCAACTGCGGGAACTGACATTGGAACAACTGACGGCGCATTTCGGGAAAATGGGGGCTGTATATTACAACTTTTCCCGTGGTATCGACCTGCGACCGGTAGAGCCGGAACGCATCCGTAAATCAGTGGGCTGCGAACACACGCTGGAAAAGGACCTCTCGCAGCGTTCACTGGTGGCGGTAAGCCTCTACCAAGTGGTACTGGAACTTGTCGGCAGGTTGCAGCGCAGCGGCTTCAAGGGCAACACGCTGACACTGAAAGTGAAGTTTCACGACTTTACGCAAATTACGCGCAGCCGCACGGTCAGCGAAACGCTCACCACCAAGAAAAGCATCCTGCCGCTGGCAAAGGAAATGCTGGAAGGTATCGACTATGCCGAACGCCCTATCCGACTGCTCGGACTGTCGGTGTCAAATCCGTATGCAGGGAAAAAGACACCCGACGGCGAACCGCTCGCCGTGCAGCTCTCGTTTGATTTCGACCTCAACGGGTAGCGTGGACATTACGCCGCAAAATGCGCGGAAACTGATAGGCAAAGATAGCCGTACAGAGAACGGCGGCAAGAGCATCCGAAATGGCCTCAGCGGCAAACACACCTTCAAGTCCTACAAGGCGTGAGAGAAGGAGCACAAGCGGTATCAGCAAAATGACCTTGCGCAACAATGCAATGAACACCGACACTTTTGCCTGACCAAGCGCAACGAACATGTTCTGACAGGCACGTTGCAGGCCGAAAATCGTCATTCCGGCAAGGAAAAGCGGCATATATTCGCCCACGGCAGCAATCAGCAGGGCATCGTCGGTAAACACGCCCGCCACCAGTTCGGGGAACAATATCATGAACAGCACCAGCGACAGATTGAAAAAGAACATCACCTTCACCACAATGCGGAAACACTCCTTCACGCGGCCGTTGTCGCCGTGGCCGTAGTTGTAGCCCACCACCGGGACAAATCCCTGCGAGAATCCGACAAGCGGCACGCTGACAAAGAGCATGGCGCTCTGCATGATGGCAAGCGCACTGACATAGAGGTCGCCGAAACGCACCAGCGAACTGTTGAGCACAAACCCGACAAGGCTTTCCGTACTCGACATGATAAAGGGAGAGATTCCCAGTCCGAGAATGGCGAGCATCACGCGGCTGTCCGGACGAATATTTTTCCAATGCAGGCGCATAGTGGCCTTTTCCGACAACAGGAAACCCACCACCCATACGGCACAGACGGCCTGCGAAATAACCGTTGCCACGGCTGCCCCTTTCACCCCCATATCGAATGTGAAAATAAACAGAGGGTCGAGCGCAATGTTGAGCACCGCCCCAATCACGACGGATGCCATGGCGATGCGAGGCCGTCCCTGGGTGTTGATAAACGGGTTAAGTCCTACGGCAAGCTGCACGAACACCGTGCCCAAAAGATAGATGGAAAGATAGTCGACAGCGTAGCCGATGGTACGCTCCGAAGCTCCAATCAGAAAGAGCAGCGGCTCCATAAACAGATAGACACCCACGGAAAACATCACGGAGAAAAACAGGAGCAGCGTAAAACCGTTGCCCAACAATTTTTCTGCCCGACCGCGGTCGCCGCGCCCCAACGCAATAGCCGCCAGCGGAGCACCGCCACCGCCGACAAACGCCGAACAGGCCGTTATGAGCATGATAATCGACCCCGTCACGCCAATGCCGGCAAGGGCATCCGTTCCGTAACCGGGAATATGACCGATATAGATGCGGTCCACAATATTGTAGAGCAGATTGACTATCTGAGCGGCGACAGCCGGCAGCGCCATAC
>ENA-ORRE01001626-ORRE01001626.1-human-gut-metagenome-genome-assembly--contig:-NODE-1626-length-14574-cov-8.036779_pt1 | contig 14574 bp, 16 predicted proteins | sample MGYA00242171_ERZ509126 | MGnify/ENA primary metagenome ERZ509126 (study PRJEB26280, sample SAMEA2338648) | human gut metagenome | biome: human gut; feature: human-associated habitat; material: faeces... | reverse complement strand
ATAGCCGCCAGCAGCGCGATGGAAATGACCACCGGCACGAACACGGCACTGATCTTATCCGCCAGACGGCTGATAGGTGCCTTGCCGCTGGCGGCCTGCTCCATCAGCTGAATGATCTGGGACAGAGTGGTATCCGCACCTACCCGGTCCGCCGTCAGCTCCAGATAGCCGCCGGTGAGGATGGTGGCGGACACCGCCTTGCCGCCCACAGTCTTCTCCACCGGCATACTCTCGCCGGTAAGGGCGGACTCGTCCACGGTGCCGCTGCCCGCCGTCACGGTGCCGTCCACGGGGATACGCCCCCCCTGCCGGACGATGACCGTCTCGCCGGCCTTGATGTCCTCGGTGGGAACGGTGACCTCCTTGCCGTCCCGGCGCACCACGGCGGACTCCGGCGCCAGCGCCAGCAGGGCGGTGATGGCTCCGGTCGTCTTGCCCTTGGAGCGCTCCTCCAGGTACTTACCTACCGTCACCAGCGCCAATATCATGCCCGCCGACTCGAAGTACAGGTCCGGCATACCCGTGACCTTTCCCGCCGCCAGCAGGCCCATCTCGATCAGGCTGTACACCAGCCCCGCCGCCGCGCCCAGCGCCACCAGCGAGTCCATATTGGGCGCACCCTTGAACAGCCGGGAAAATCCCACGGTGAAATAACTGCGGTTCAAAATCAGTATGGGCACCGTCAGCACCAGCAGCACAAAGGCCGACAGCAAGGGCTGTGTGTGCATGAACATGGGCACCGGCAGCCCCATCATGTGCCCCATGCTCAGGTAAAACAGCGGCACCAGACACACCACCGACCACAGCAGCCGGCGGCCCATGGCCTTTACCGCCGCGTCCTGCTCCGCGTGCAGGTCCCGCCGGGCCTCGCTCTCCGGCGCGGCGCCGTAGCCCGCCGCCGTCACGGCGGCCACAATGGCGGTGGGGTCCACATTCTCGTCCCTGTCGCACACCAGGGAGCCCAGCATCAGATTTACCGACGCGCTGTGTACGCCGGGCACCGAGGCCGCGGCCCTTTCCACATGGGCGGCGCAGGCGGCGCAGGTCATGCCGGTGATGACGAATTTCTCTGTCATACTGTCATCTCCTTATTTCATCAGCTTTTGCAGCGTGGTCACCAGTTCGTCGATGACCTCGTCGTCCCCCTGTCGGATACCGTCCGCCACGCAGGTGCGGATGTGGGTAGCCAGCAGCTCTTTGCTAAAGCTGTTCAGTGCCGCGCCCACGGCGGATACCTGTATCAGAATGTCGGGACAGTAGGCGTCCTTCTGCAGCATCTCCTGCAGGCCCCGCACCTGCCCTTCAATGCGGCACAAGCGGTTCAGGAGCTTCTTCTGCTCCTCCGCCGTGCGGTGCTTGGTCTTTCCCTGGCAGCAGCAACAAGTATTTTCCACAGTCGTATACCTCCTGGGGGTATTTTTGATCACGACCGCATTATATACCCCCACTGGGTATTTGTCAACGTTTTTCTTTGGGCCGCACCAGCAGCGCCGCCAACAAGGAAAACACCACCGCCGCGGCGATGCCGCCGGAGGTGGCGGTCAGTCCGCCGGTGAGCACACCCAGCAGGCCCTCCTCCGCCACCGCTTTGGCCACACCCTTCGCCAGGGAGTAGCCAAAGCCCGTCAGCGGCACGGTGGCCCCAGCGCCGCCCCAGTCCACGATATACTGATACACACCCACGGCCTGCAGCAGCACACCTGCCACCACATAGCCCGTCAGAATACGGGCCGGGGTCAGGCTTGTCTTGTCCAGAATGATCTGGCCCACGGCGCACAGCAGCCCGCCGCAGAGAAAGGCATTGAGATACTCCATCACGCATCCTCCTTCGTCCGGTCCAGCACCACCGCGTGGCAGATGCCCGGTATGCTCTCCCCTTGAAATGAACTGGTGGGGCTCAGCAGCGCCCCGGTGGGGGCGAACAGCACCCGCCGCCACCGGCCCCGGCGCATCTCCGGCAGCAGATAGCCGCAGAGCACCGCCGCAGAGCAGCCGCATCCGCTGCCGCCGGCGTGCATATCCTGTCTCTTCCGGTCATAGAGCATCAGTCCGCAGTCGGTGTAATTCTCCAGCGTCACGCCTTCCCTGGCGAACAGCTCCAGCACGATGCGGCTGCCCACATCGCCCAGGTCGCCGGTAAGGATCAGGTCATAGTCCCCGGGTACGGTGCCGGTGTCCCGGAACACTGCCTGCAGGGTGTCGAAGGCCGCCGGTGCCATGGCCGCGCCCATGTTGGTCATGTCCGTCACACCCAGATCCACGATGCGTCCCCGGGTCACATGGGTGATATACGGTCCCTCCGCCTGGGCCCCCAGAATGCAGCACCCCGCCGCCGTGGCCGTCCACTGGGCAGTAGGAGAACGCTGGCTGCCGTAGGGCAGAGGCATCCGATACTGCCTCTCCGCCGTGCAGAAGTGGGAGGAGGTCTGCGCCGCCGCCATACGGACCGCGCCGGAGGCCACGGCCATAGCGGCCAGCGACAGTGTCTCCCCCATAGTAGAGCAGGCCCCATATACTCCATAGAAGGGAATATTGAAATCCCGCAGGGCAAACGTGGCCCCAATGTTCTGGTTCAGCAGATCCCCGGCGAAGGCGCAGTCCACGTCCTCCGCCGCCAACCCGCCCTTTTGCAGGGCCAGACGCAGGGCATCCGCCTGCATCTGTGCCTCGCCCTGTTCCCAGGTCTTTTTCCCACAGAAGGCGTCCGTCCCCACAGCGTCGAAGCAGCCGCCCAGCGGCCCCTCGCCCTCCAGCTTTCCCGCCACCGCCGCAAAGCTGACCACTCCCGGCGGCTGCAAAAACCGGCAGGTCTGCCGGCTCAAGCGTTTTACGTCCATGATACGCACCTCGCAAACATAGCATTGACCGTAGTGTGCGCTGTTTGCGGGAAAATATGAAAGCGCCGTCCCTCGGGACGGCGCTTTCGCAGATCTTCAAAACACCAGCTGTACCAGCAGCATATAGCAGGCGGTGCCTGCCAGAATGGACAGCAGCGTGTTCCGCCGCCACAGGTGCAGCCCGGCTGTCACCGCCACGGCGATGGCCTCCGGAATGCCGTGGCTGCCGCCCAGAAGGTCGGTACTGCGCAGGCTATACACCACCAGCAGGCCCATCATGGCCGGCGGCAGCAGCCTGCCCAGGTCCTCCACCACCTTCGGCAGCTTCTTGTCCCCAGAGAACAGCAGGAACGGCGTCCATCGGGTGATCTGGGTGGCCAGCGCCACCATCGCCACGATGATCAGGGAATGTATCGTGTCTAGGCGCATAGCTTCCTCCTTCCCAGCAGCAGGACCGCCAGGGTCAGCACCATGGCCGGGATGACCATGTTGTCCGCGCCGAAAACGGCCAGACCCGCCACAGCGCACACCAGACCGGCAGCGCCGGGGGCACGGCTCTCTTTCTTGACGACCTGCTCGATGAACAGCACCACGAACAGCGCCGTCAGGGCAAAGTCGATGCCGGTGATGTCAAAGGTGATCAGCCCGCCCAGCAGGCCACCCAGCATAGAGAACGCCACCCAGTACAGCCAGGTCAGGAAACTCATGGCAAAGTAGAATAGCGTGGGGTCCGTGTCCTCCGGCGGCTCCACCGAGGAGGAGAGGGAAAAGTTCTCGTCACTGAGGGTATAGATCATAAAATACCGCAGCCTGCCCAGCCCCCGATACTTGGGCAGCAGCGCCAGCGAGAAAAACAAATGCCGTGCGTTGACCATCAGGCTCAGCACAAAGGCCTGCAGTGGATCAAAGGCCGTTGTCAGCAGCGTGATCGCCACATACTGCATACTGCCGCAGAAGGCAAAGGCACTGACAAAGCCCGCCCACAGAAAGCTGTAGCCCTTGGAGGCCATCAGCACGCCGTAGGCCATGCCTACGGCCAGATAGCCGGTCATAATGGGGATGGTGTGGGGAAACGCCGCCTTCACCGCCGCGGCAAAGCTCCTGTTCTGCACGGTATCACATCCTTTGAAGCGTGGGATAACGGCGCCATTATAATGTAAAACTCTTTTTCCCGCAATACTGGAAAACAGCGAATAAATGGTATATAATACAGGAACTTGTTGTGACTTTTGGTTGACAAAGGAGCGTATGTCATGGAAGAAATGCGTAGCTTTGGATATATCTGTCCGGCCTGCGGCAAGGCCGTGCTGCACAGCCGCAGCGTTTTCGCCCTGAACGCCGCCGCGGCGCGGATGGAATGCGAATGCGGCAAAGAAGCTCTGACCGCCGAGACGGACGGCCTGCGCTTCCGGCTGAACGTGCCCTGCGGCGTGTGCGGTGGGCACCACCAGGCGGAGTGCGACGCCGGCGCGGTGCTGCATGGCCGGGGCATCGGCCTGGCCTGTCCGGTAAAGCAGGAGCTGTGCTGCTACATCGGTGAGGAGACCCAGGTGCGAAAGGCCATGGAGGGTCTGGCCCTGCGGGTGGCCAAGGAAAAAGCGTCCCCCGATGAGGCCTTCACCGACAACGTCATCATGTATGAGGTACTGTCCGAGCTGAAGGATATCGCCGCCCGGGGCGGTATCGCCTGCGCCTGCGGCAGCCACCGGTACACCATGCAGGTGCGCCGGGGCGCGGTGGACATCACCTGCGCCGACTGCGGCGGGCGGCTGCGTATCCCCGCCGCCACCGACAGCGATCTGGACGACCTGTGCTGCCGCATGACGCTGACCATTCCGGGGAGGTAACATGGGCGCTGTCTTCTGTTTTCTGCTGTTTCTGGCCGCAGTGGGTCTCTGCATCCTTTTGGGCCAGTCCCTGATCCTTGCGATATGGGTGGGCATAGCAGCCTTCGCCGCCCTGGGCCTGCGCCGCGGGATGACCGTGCGGGCCATGTGGGACGCCGCCTGGGAGCAGGGCCGCAAAATGTGCTGCGTGATCGTGATCTACATGCTCATCGGCGCCATCACCGCCCTGTGGCGCAGCGCCGGGACCATCGCCTTCTTCATCTATCACGGGCTGCGCATCATCACGCCGCAGCTGTTCCTGCTGGTGACGTTCCTGCTGACCAGCTTCATCTCCTACGCCCTGGGCACGTCCTTCGGCGTGGTGGGCACCCTGGGCGTGATCCTGATGGCCTTGGCCCGCTCCGGCGGCGTCAGCGTGGCCATCACGGCGGGGACCATCGTGGCCGGCGCCTACTTCGGCGACCGCTGCTCGCCGGCCTCCTCCAGCGCCACGCTGGTGGCCGCTGCCACCGATACCAAGCTCTATGACAACCTGCACATGATGCACCGCACCGGCTGGCTGCCCTATCTGGTCAGCCTCGCGGCCTACGCCGCCCTGTCCGTAACGCACCCGCTGGCCACAGTGGACAGCGGTGTGCTGGACCAGCTGTCCGGCACCTTCAGCCTCAGCTGGTGGACGGCCATCCCGGCGCTGCTGATCCTGATCCTGCCGCTGTGCAAGGTCCCCATCCGGCCCACCATGGCCGTCAGTGCGCTGACGGCGCTGCTGGTGACGGTGTTCGCCCAGGGCCGCGCTCTGCTGCCCGCCCTGCGGGATGCGGTGCTGGGCTACCTCCCCGCCCCCGGCGCGCTGCACGACGTGCTCTCCGGCGGCGGCATGATGTCCATGGTCTCGGCCACCATCATGGCCGTCAGCGCCGGGCTGTACGCCGGGCTGCTGGGCGGCATGGGCGTGCTGAACGGCGCGGCGCATCTGGCCCAGCGCCTGGCCCGGAGAGCCGGGCGGTTCCCCGCCTGCGTGGCGATCTCCGTGGTGTGCAGCATGGTGTTCTGCAACCAGTCCACCTGCGCGGTGGTGTGCAACCAGCTGCTGGAGGACGACTACACCAAGCGCGGCCACGGCAGGGGCGAGATGGCTCTTGACATCGAGAACTCCGGCATCGTCCTCTCGCCGCTGATCCCCTGGAACATCTCCGTGTCCATCCCGCTGGCCATGCTGGGCGCGGACATGTCCGCCATCCCCTATGAGATACTGCTGTACGCCATCCCTCTGTGCTATTGGCTGACAAAGCGCCGGGTCTACCCGCCGAAAGGAGACGACTGCTATGATACGATTGCTGAGCCGCTGGTTCATTCCTGACCGGGACAACGTGTCCTCCCCCGCCGTCCGCCTCGCCTACGGCACCCTGTGCGGCGCTGTGGGCATCGCACTGAATATTCTGCTGTTCATCGGCAAATTCTTTGCCGGACAGCTGTCCGGTTCCATCGCCGTCACGGCGGACGCCTTCAACAACCTGTCCGACGCCGGCTCCTCGGCGGTGACGCTGCTGGGCTTCCGTCTGGCGGGCAAAAAGCCGGACACCGACCACCCCTTTGGCCACGGCCGCATCGAGTACATATCCGGCCTGATCGTAGCGGGCCTGATCCTGCTGATGGGCGTGGAGCTGGCCAAGTCCTCCTTTGACAAGATCCTCCATCCGGAGGCCGTCACCTTTTCCCTGATGGCTATCGCCATCATGGCCGCCTCCGTGTGCGTGAAGGTCTATATGTGGCTGTACAACCGGGCCGTCGGCCGGAAGATCAAGTCCGCCGCTATGGAGGCCACCGCCACGGACAGCCTTTCCGACACCGTCTCCACCCTGGCGGTGCTCCTTGCCATGCTCATCGGCAAATGGACCGGTCTGGCGGTGGACGGCTATGTGGGCCTGGTGGTGGCGCTGTTCATCCTGTTCTCCGCCTACAAGGCCGCAAAAGAGACCCTGTCCCCCCTGCTGGGGCAGGCGCCCGACCCGGCGCTGGTGCAGCAGATACGGGATATCGTCCTCTCCAACGACACAGTGCTGGGCGTACACGATCTGGTGGTCCACGACTACGGCCCCGGCCGTCTGATGATCACCCTCCACGCGGAGGTCCCCGCCCACGGGGACATCATGGCCATGCACGATGTGATCGACAATATTGAAAAGGAACTGATGGAGAAGCTCCACTGTCACGCCGTCATCCACATGGACCCCATCGTCACCGACGGCTCCGTCACCGTGCTGAAGGAACAGGTGGCCGCGCTGGTGAAGCAGGTGGATCCCGGTCTGACCATCCACGACTTCCGCGTGGTCCGGGGCACCACACACGATAACCTGATCTTCGACGCGGTGCTGCCCTTCTCCAGCAGCAAGACCCCGGCCCAGGCAGCGCAGGAGATACGCGCTCTGGTCCGCACCATGGACGGCAATTACTACGCCGCGGTCACGGTGGAGCACAGCTACACGGACTAAGGGCAACACCGCACAGTGAAAGCCGCGGTGCTGCCCGAAAAAAACCGTGCGCCTGCGGCGCACGGATGAGAGCCCTTATTCCTATTCCCACGTCTGCCATATCTCCGGGCAATAGCCCACGGTGGCCTGCTTCCCGTTGCGGACAATGGGTGCGGCGAACAGCTCCGGGTATTCCAGCAGCTTTTCCTCCGCCGCCTGAGGCGTGATATAGGCCATGTACAGCGCCTCATACGCCCGGCAGTCCTTGTCCACCAGCGCGTCGAAGCTGCCCACGGCCGCCCGGATGGAACGGTACTCCCCCGGCGATACACCCTTGCTCACAAGGTCGATGTACTGGTACTTGATGCGGCGCTCCTTGAACCAGCGCTCCGCCTTTTTCGTGTCGAAGGACTTGCTTTTTCCGAAGATCTGAATATTCATAGCGTATGCTCCTTACAAAAGAAATGGAGGGACAGTATGGACGACACCATCCGCAGACTGAAAGAACTGACAGACGCCAGCGACAACATCGTGTTTTTCGGCGGCGCCGGCGTATCCACCGAGTCCGGGATACCGGACTTCCGCAGTGTGGACGGCCTGTATCACCAGAAATTCAAATACCCGCCGGAGACCATGCTCAGCCACACATTTTACGAGACGCACACCGAGGAATTCTACGACTTCTACCGGGCCAAAATGCTGGCCCTGGACGCCCAGCCCAACGCCGCCCACCGCAAGCTGGCGGAATGGGAGCGGCAGGGGAAGCTGAAGGCCGTCATCACCCAGAACATCGACGGCCTGCACCAGAAGGCCGGCAGCCAGGAGGTCCTTGAGCTCCACGGCAGCGTGCTGCGGAACCACTGTACCCGCTGCGGGAAATTCTACGGTGTGGAGCGCATCGCGGAGAGCCGCGGCATTCCCCGCTGCACCTGCGGCGGCATCATTAAGCCGGACGTGGTGCTGTATGAGGAGTCCCTGGATGAGGACGTGATGGCCCGCGCCATCCACTATATCCGGCAGGCAGACGTGCTCATCATCGGCGGCACGTCGCTGGTGGTCTATCCCGCCGCCGGGCTGATACAGTACTACCGCGGCCATAAGCTGGCGGTCATCAACAAGGGCGGGGCCGGCAGCGGTCTTGGCGCCGCCGTCACCATCGACGGCCCTATCGGCCAGGTCATGGCCCAATTATAACACGCAGCGCCCCGACACGCAAGCCGGGGCGCTGCGTGCTATTGCGAACGCCGTGCCGATGTGCTATACTATATGTTCAAAAAACACCAAGCGAGGCATAGCATGACCACGAAAGATTATCAGACCCGCAGCCCCCTGCGGATATTCCTCTCCTACTTCAAACCCCACCGGCGGCTCTTCGCCCTGGACCTGTCCTGCGCGTTCCTCATCGCCTGCATCGACCTGGCGTTCCCGCTGGTGTCCCGCGCCGCCATGTATACCTGGCTGCCCCAGCGGCAGTTCCGGGTATTCTTCATCGTCATGGCGGTGGTGGTGGCCGCCTATGTGCTGCGCTCGGCGCTGTACTTCGTGGTGGCCTACTGGGGCCACACCTTCGGCATCCGCGTGGAGGCGGATATCCGCCGCGATCTGTACCGCCACATTCAGGAGCTGGGCTTCGACTTCTACGACCGCAACCGCACCGGCCAGCTGATGAGCCGCCTGACCAGTGACCTGTTTGAACTGACGGAGCTGGCCCACCACGGGCCGGAGGATCTGTTCATCTCCCTGGTGACCATCGTGGGCGCGCTGGCGGTGATGTTCACCCTGCGCTGGGAGCTGGCGCTGGTACTGCTGGTGCTGCTGCCTGTCCTGCTGACCATGGCCCTGCGCCGCCGCCGGCAGATGAGCGCCGCCTCCCGGGCTGCCAAGGTCAAGACCGGCACCATCAACGCCGCCATCGAGTCCGGCCTGTCCGGCGTGCGGACCACCAAGGCCTTTGCCAACGAAGAAGCCCAGCAGCAGCGGTTCGACGAGGCCAACGAGGTGTTCAAGACCGCCAAGCGTGGCTTTCACAAGGAGATGGGCCGCTTCAACGCGGTGATGGAGTTCTGCACCGGCATATTGCCGGTGGCGGTGATCGCCGTGGGCGGCTGGCTCATCATGGGGGAGAAAATGGACTATGTGGATCTGATCACCTTCTCCCTATACGTCACCGCCTTCGTCAGTCCCATCCGCAAGCTGGCCAACTTCGCCGAGATGTTCTCCAACGGCTTCGCGGGCCTGCACCGCTTCATTGAGCTGATGGCCACCGAGCCGTCCATTCAGGACGCGCCGGACGCGCGGCCCCTCGAACATGTACAGGGCCGCGTGGACGTGAACGACGTCTCCTTCGCCTACGGTGAAAAGACCGAGGTGCTGCACAACGTAACGCTGCACATCCCCGCCGGCGAGACGGTGGCCCTGGTGGGGCCCTCCGGCGGCGGCAAGACCACCCTGTGCCAGCTGCTGCCCCGGTTCTACGATGTGGACAGCGGCAGTATCACCGTCGACGGCCGTGATGTCCGCGCCGTCACCCAGCGCTCCCTGCGCCGGGCCATCGGCATCGTGCAGCAGGACGTGTTCCTGTTTGCCGACACCATCCGCGAAAATATCCGCTATGGCCGTCCCGACGCCACCGACGCTGAGGTAGAGCAGGCGGCGCGGCAGGCGGAGATCTACGACGATATCTGCGCCATGCCCGACGGGTTCGACACCTATGTGGGTGAGCGGGGCGCGCTGCTCTCCGGCGGGCAGAAGCAGCGGGTGGCCATCGCCCGGGTGTTTCTGAAGGCCCCGCCCATTCTGATACTGGATGAAGCCACCTCCGCGCTGGACAGCGTGACGGAAGCCCGCATCCAGGGCGCCTTTGACCGTTTGGCCCGAGGCCGCACGACACTGATCATCGCCCACCGGCTGTCCACCATTCGTTCGGCCGACCGGATACTGGTGATACAGGACGGTGTCGTCGCCGAACAGGGCTCCCACCAGGAACTCCTGGCGAAGAACGGCGTGTACGCCACACTGTACCGCACGCAGAATTTGGGGGCATAACATGGACAGACGAGAACTGCTGGACAGAGCCGCCCACAGCCCGGAGGAACGGCTGCTGCTGAGCCGCGTGTGGGATAAGTGTGAGCAGTGCCGCACGCGGAACATTCCCACGGCCACAGGCTTTCTCTCGCCCCAGGAGCAGACGGCGGCGCAGCATCTGCTGAACGCGCTGGGGTGCCGGGAGGGCTATGTGCTTTGGGGCGGCTATGACGGCGCGGAGCGAAAGCGGCTGCTGTTTCTGCCGGAGTGGATGGCGGAGCCGGACGGCGCGGAGATCGCGGCGGTGCGGGCCGTATGCCGCAGCGGCGGCGACCTGACCCACCGGGATTTTTTGGGCAGTTTGATGGCTCTGGGATTGACCCGGGAGAAGATAGGCGATATACTTGTGGAAAAGGGCGGCTGTCAGGTGCTGCTGGACCCGTCCATGACGGATTTCCTGCTGCAGAACTGGGACAGCGCCGGCCGGGAGAAGCTCACCGTAACACCGCTGCCGCTTTCGGCGCTGGCGGTCCCCCATGCGGCGGTGAAGGAACTGCGGGACACCGTCTCCTCCCTGCGGCTGGACAACGTGCTGGCGGCGGGATTTTCTCTCAGCCGGGGCCGGGCGGCGGAGGCCGTGGAAAAGGGGTCCGTACAGGTGAACTACGTCACCTGTGTGAAGCCGGACAAGCCCGTGTCGGCGGGGGATACCATCACCTGCCGCGGTCTGGGAAAATGCGTATTGGACAGCGTGGGCGCTCCCACGAAAAAGGGCCGCCTGCCGGTGGACATACGGCGATACATATAAGGGAGAAACAGCTATGGACGAGAAGAAGATAGCACGCATCAACGAGCTGGCCCGCAAGGCCAAGGCCGAGGGGCTGACAGACGCGGAGATCGAGGAGCGCGCTGCACTGCGGCAGGAGTACCTGAACGCGGTAATGGCCAATGCCCGCAGCGTGCTGGAGAATACCTATATCGTGGACGAAAAGGGCAACAAGCGAAAGCTGCAGGGAAAGGGAGAAGGGGAAGCATGAGCTACGAATACAATGAGAACAACGGTCTTCAGCCGAAGCCGCCGAAAAAGAACAATAACGACCTGGGTTCGTGGATATTCATCGCGGTGATGTTTGCCGTGGCCTGGCCTGTGGGCCTGATCCTGCTGCTGAGCAAGCTCAGCGAGGGCGGCGGCAGGAAAATGCGCCAGCAGGCGCGGGATGCGTGGCAGCGGACAGCGGCGGGCAGCGCCGAGGCGAAGCCTGCGCAGGCGCGCGCCTCCGCGGCGAAGAACACCGTCCGCAAGGTCACGGAAACACCGAACTACTCCGACAAGGGCGCCAAAACCATGAAGATCATCGGCGCGGTGCTGGGTATTCTGGGCTGCGTGGCTATGCTCAGTGCCGTCAGCGACAACCTGTCCTACGCCTACCACTACAACGAGTGGTGGTACTTTGCCCGGCAGCTGTTCTATCCCCTGGGCATGATGGCTGGCGGCGCGTCCCTGCTGCTGGGCAGCGGCGCCATGAAGCGCCGCCAGCGGCGCTTTGCCACCTACCTCCGCACCGTCGGGCAGAAGCAGGCCGTGCCCCTGGACTATCTGGCCCGGGCCGCCGACGTGTCCCGCCGCCGGGTGGAGAAGGACGTGAACCTGATGCTGGAAAAGGGCCTCTGGGGTGACGAGGCCTATATCGACATGGGCAGCGGTATGCTCTTCAAATCCCAGGCCGCCGCCACGGCGTACTTTGATGCCGCCCACCGCGCCAAGGCGGAGCAGGATCAGCCCGCACAGACCGCGCCCGCGCCGGCGGGCTACGCCGCCATCCTGGCCCAGATCCGCGAGCTGAACGACCGCATCGCCGACGAGGCCATCAGCGCCAAGCTGGACCGCATGGAGCAGGTGTCCGGCCGTATTTTCAAACTCATTGAAGAGGACGAGGCCAAGCGTGATGCCGCCGGCACGTTCCTGAACTACTACCTGCCCACCACCCTGAAGCTGCTGGAAAACTACGCCAGCTTCGAGGAGGCCGGCGTCAGCGGCGAGAACCTGAGCCAGGCCAAGGCCAAGATCGAAAAGACCATGGACAGCATCGTGGCGGGCTTCGAGCACCAGCTGGACGAGCTGTACCGTACCGATGCCATGGATATCGACAGCGATATCCGGGTGATGGAGACCATGCTGCGCCGGGACACCGCCAGCGTGGCGGACGACTTCGGCCTGAACGGCAGCAGTGCCGTGCAGCAGCGGGATGAGTAAACGAAAAGGGAAACGCAGCGCGCCTGCGTTTCCCTTTTGTGCTTGCGGCCCTTTTCCGCCCCCGCTGCGGCACAAAAAGCGCCTTGTTTGTTGACGGGACGGGAAAAATGGGGTACAATGTCGGTAACGTTACCAGCGACCTGTTTCGCGTCCTTTGACGGAACAGGCGTGCTACCATAGAGCAGACGAGCAGAGTGAGAGAAAAGGAGCTGAGCACATGACGCGGCACCCGGCCCACGACATCTACACCTACCTCGGCGCGCACCCGGCGGAGCAGGGCTTCACCTTCCGCGTGTGGGCACCCAACGCCCGCGCCGTAGCGCTGGCCGGGGACTTCAACGGCTGGCAGCCCCGGCCCATGACCCGGCTGGATACCGGCGTGTGGGAAACGGCGGCGGAGAACGCCAAGGTCTACGACGCCTACAAGTATGTGGTCACCGGCGCGGACGACCGGGTGGTCTGGAAGGCCGATCCCTGTGCCTTCCACGCGGCCACCCGTCCCGGGACAGACAGCAAGGTCTACGACCTGTCCGGATACCAGTGGCGGGACGATGACTGGCGGCAGCAGCGGCTGAAAAGCCGCCGGTGAACGGCGAGCTGCTGATCTACGAGGTGCATCTGGGCTCTTGGAAGCGCCACGAGGACGGCTCTCCCCTGAGCTATGTGGAGCTGGCAAAGGAGCTGCCCTCCTATGTAAAGGCCATGGGCTACAACTTCGTAGAGCTGCTGCCGGTGACGGAATACCCCCTGGACGACAGCTGGGGCTACCAGTGCGTGGGGTATTTCGCGCCCACCAGCCGCTACGGCACGCCCCACGACTTCATGGCCCTGGTGGATGCCCTGCACCGGGCGGGGCTGGGCGTGATACTGGACTGGGTGCCCGCCCACTTCTGTAAGGACAGCCACGGGCTTATCGAATTTGACGGCACCTGCCTCTATGAGTACGGCGACCCCCTGAAATGGGAGCACGCCGGCTGGGGCACCCGTGTATTCGACTTCGGCAAGCCGGAGGTCCGGGAATTCCTGCTGTCCTCCGCCGTCTACTGGTTGAAGGAATACCACATCGACGGGCTGCGGGTGGACGCGGTGGCGTCCATGCTGTATCTGGACTATGACCGGCAGGGCGGCGCGTGGCGTCCCAACAAGGACGGCGGCCGGGAGAACCTGGAGGCCATCGACTTCCTGCGTGAGCTGAACCGGGCGGCCTTCGCCGCCGACCCGGCGGCGCTGATGGTGGCGGAGGAGTCCACCGCGTGGCCGCTGGTCACCTATCCGCCGGAGCAGGGCGGTCTGGGCTTCAACCTGAAGTGGAACATGGGCTGGATGAACGACCTGTGCCACTATCTGAAGATGGACCCCTACTTCCGCCAGTTCCACCACCGGGATGTGACGTTCTCCATGGTCTACGCCTTCTCGGAAAACTACGTCCTGCCCCTGTCCCACGACGAGGTGGTCCACATGAAGGGCTCTCTCCGGGGCAAGATGCCCGGCGACGACTGGCGGCAGCTGGCCGGTGTAAGGAGTTTCTGGGCCTATATGCTGTGCCACCCCGGCAAAAAGCTGCTGTTCATGGGCAGCGAGCTGCCCCAGTGGCACGAGTGGGACTTCCGCGGCCAGCTGGACTGGTATCTGCTGGACGATCCCGCCTGCCGGGCCAGCCATGAGTGCCTGCGGCAGCTGAACCGGCTGTATAAGCGCAACCGGTGCCTGTGGGAAAACGACCGGGACTGGGACGGCTTTACATGGCTGGTGGCCGATGATAACCACAACAACGTGCTGGTGTTTCTGCGGCGGGACCGCAGGGGCCACGAGCTGATCTGCGCGGTGAACTTTGCGCCGGTGCCCTGGGACAACTACCGCTTCGGCGTGCCGGCGGCGGCGCGGTATGAGGTGCTGTTCAACACGGACGATACCTGCTGGGGCGGCAGCGGCTGCGCCCTTCCGGCGGGCAGCCGGATCGACGTGGACGATATCCCCTCCCACGGGCGGGAAACGTCCCTTTCCCTGACCATTCCGCCCTTGGGCGCGGTGCTGCTGCGCCGGGAGGGAAAACGCCCCCGGAAAAAACAGAACACAGGAGGTACGCAAGGATGAAAAAAGAGTGTGTGGCGATGCTGCTGGCCGGCGGCCAGGGCAGCCGC
>ENA-ORRE01001615-ORRE01001615.1-human-gut-metagenome-genome-assembly--contig:-NODE-1615-length-14645-cov-4.580055_pt1 | contig 14645 bp, 12 predicted proteins | sample MGYA00242171_ERZ509126 | MGnify/ENA primary metagenome ERZ509126 (study PRJEB26280, sample SAMEA2338648) | human gut metagenome | biome: human gut; feature: human-associated habitat; material: faeces... | reverse complement strand
AATACGCTGGTCGCCCTGACGTTGATGATCGCCGAAAGCCGCACGGAGGAAAAAGACGTGATGACGAAGGTTGTGGTGAACCTGATTAACAAGAACAATTAAAATATCTGCGAATATACAGGGCTTATCCCTACATGCATTCGCATAGAGATAGGCCTTGTTTCTTTAATATTCTGTCATGTCAGACCGCTCCTTTGCAACTTAAGGGGAATATTTGATTGAGGACAAATAAGAGTTAGAATAGGGATGAATTTTAAAATAATCCCCACAGCACTTTCTGAAATTATTGATATAATTTCTTATATTTGTAAATTTAATTTGAGTGTCATATGGAATGATCTAACGGCCACATTATTAATAGCAAAAAAGATATAGTGTTGGATAGACCGTTGATTTAGTAAAATAGTTTTTACGCTGCTGTACGCTCAAATCAAATGATAAACATAGAGATTACCTAAGTTCATGTATAAAGTAGAATGGGATAAAGAAACAGGAGGCGTTATTCTAAACAATAGGATAACCGATCAGACATTGGGAATAGCGCCTCGTCCCGTGTTTTTCGAGGAATTGAACTTGCTCGGATTGGATAAGTTGGGATGGGTTTACCCACATTGCGAAGAACCATTAATGTGGGCAATCAACAAACAATATTATTATCGGGGAGAAAAGCTGTTCGAAGCAAAAGGTGCAAATATCTACACCATGCCGACTTTGGAGTTTGGGAAGGCTGTTGAGCCGATGACATTAAAGCCTGTCGATATCTCCGGTATGTTGGCAAAGACGGCAGATATTATGTTTGTGCTTGAAAATGAGGCCATAGAGTTTATTCGAGATACGTATACAGTCTATGTCAGAGTAAATAAGGCTTATGAGAAGGCGGATGCCAATAAAATGGATTTTGAAGCTTTAGCTCAGAAGGCCGAGAAGCGAATCCGTCAAAAAATGGCAGTAGTCAAACAGGATTGCGATAGCTTTGATATTATGCCGTTGGATGATGCAGAGACTGCGGGGAAAAAGGTCGTATTGTCTACTAAAATAGATCGCTTTATAGCATCTTTTTCTGGTGGAAAAGACAGTCAAGTGGTTTTGGATCTTTGTACTCGAGCAATTCCTCCGACCGAGTTTGAGGTGATATATAGTGATACGGGTTATGAGTTGCCCCCATCGTTGGAATTGTACAAAGATGTGGAACAATATTATCACCAAAAGTACCCAGCATTGAAATTCTCGATGGCTCGTAATCACGAGTCGGTTTTGAATTATTGGGATAAGATCGGTACTCCTAGCGACAATCACCGTTGGTGCTGTTCTGTGATGAAAACTGTTCCCCTATATAGGATGCTGAGATCAGATAGGTTCAAGAATACAAAGTTCTTGGCATTTGAAGGTGTGCGTGCAGAAGAATCTACAAAACGTAGTGAATATAACCGACTTGGAAAGGGCGTTAAGCACAATTTTGTTATAAATGCTCGTCCTATCTTAAGATGGAATACAACTGAGGTCTTTTTGTATCTATTCCGATACAATTTGCCAATTAATAGTGCATATCGAGTTGGTAAACCTCGCGTTGGATGTGTATTATGTCCGTTTGGGTCACCCTGGGATGATATGATTGTTAATCGATGTTATCCTGATAAATTACAACCATTTATATCACGAATAGAAGGAATAGTAGATAGTCGGAATATTCCCAATAAAGAAGAGTATATTGCTGAGCGTCGTTGGAAATTAAGGAGCAGTGGTAAATTTACTCAAGACGAAACAGTTGTTAAAATAATGACTTCAACTCATAAGTGGGAAGCTAAGGTCAAAAATAGCAAAAAAAGTATTTTTGATTGGTTGCCTGCTGTTGGCCGATATAGCATTAAGAACGCAAATAATACTGTCTTGGGGGAACTGCAATTTCATGGTGATATATATCAATTTGACATTAAATACGACACATCAAAAAAAGATTTTGCGTTCATACTTTATGATGATAATAACATCCAACTGCGGTATTTGTTAAGACGGGTAATTAATAAAGTCTCATATTGTATAAATTGTGAGGCTTGTGAGTTGGAGTGTCCAACAGGAGCACTTTCGATTCTTCCAGATGTACAGATTGACACCTCATTATGCACTCATTGTCATAAATGTTTGGAATATCATAATGTTGGATGTATTGTTGCAGAATCGTTGTCAAAACCATCAGAATATAATTTAACTAATATGAAAATATCCAGATACGGTACTTTTGGTATTCATGATGAATGGGTTGAGCAATTTTTGTTAGACTCAGAATCTTTTTGGAAAGACAAAATATTGGGAACAAAGCAAGTTCCAAGTTTTAAAGCATGGCTTAAAGATGCTGAGATTATTGATGATAAAGGTGTTTTGACATCATTCGGCGCTTTGTGTAAGAAGATTAATGAAGATTCGCATACTCTTTTATGGGAGCTTATCTATATTAACTTGGTTTATAATAGCCCAATGATGAAGTGGTATGCATCTACAACTCCTTTTAATGCAGACTTTATGCGTAAAGAGTTGGATAGATTGGCTATAGAATATTTCCAATCTTCATTTAAGGAATCAACTATCACTTATGCTGTCCAAGCGTTGATGCAGTCATTTAAATATTCGCCAATAGGTGACGAGTTTTCACAATGTGTTGCAATGGATGCTAAGGCCACTATTTTAAGACGTAATTCATATGATGGTGTAAGTTCAGAAGCTATTGCATATTCTCTGTATAAATATGCGGTGAACAGGGAGCTGAAGATGCTTAGAGTTTCGGAGCTATATCGCAGAGAAGAAATAGGTGGTATTTATCGGGAATTTGGTATTTCGCAAAATGAATTGTTGAAATCATTGCGCTACCTTTCAACAGATAAAAGTAGAGTGTTGGTTGCTGAACTTACAATGGGGTTGGATCATATAACTTTAAGAGATGATTTGACACCGATAACGGTATTGGAAACATTATTACAATGATTGAAACATTTACATTGACGCTGTATAATGATTTGATTCTCTCTATAAAGTTAGGGCGAGGTATTGATGGACATTCAAATGCAAAACCAATGTTTCTACTTACTATTTTGGAGGGAATAGCATTGAGGCAATTCGAGTGTAATAGAATAATGTGGAATGATAAGTTTCTACAAAAGACTTATGATGCTTATATGCGTTATTTTAATGAGCAAAGTAAGACTCCTTTTGTTTTGCCATATTATCTTTAAATACGGCACCTTTTTATCATTTGGTTTGGAAAGAAGAGAATCGCCCGCCAATTAAAGGGCATACCCCATCTGCAAAGTATCTTCAGGAGCATCTTCTATATGCGAAGTTGGATGATGATCTATGGGAATTACTACAAAACGCAGAATATAGAGAATACATTCGGAAGAGTATAATAACCCGTTTTTTATATAAAAATTAGATTGCGTCATGGCTACAAGATACGACGAAATCATCAAGTTGCGTGCAGGAAAAGCGGCATACAACATAGCAGAAGAAAAAGAAGGGGAGTGGGTATCATTCATCCCCAATAAACAATTTGACCATGTTTTGAAGACGGTTCTCAAGTCGGTGCGTGGCAACGACATTGACAACCATAAGTCTTTCTGGATTAATGGTACCTATGGAACTGGAAAGAGCCATGCCGTGGCTGTGTTGAGCCATTTGCTTGGTGATCCGGTCGAAAATATCCAGGGATGGGTCGATTATGAGTATAAGTCTGATGATGTTATTCGGCAAGCAATCTATTCTCTCCGAGATAAAAACCGCTTGCTTACAGTGAAATTGTCGGGTATTGAAAAAATGTCCCATGCGGCTGATCTCGCTCTTGTGTTGCAGAAAGCGGTAACAACGACCCTGAGAGCTAAAGGAATCAGTTTGCCTAATCCCGTGCCGACGGATTATGAAAATTATATTGAACATATCGAAAAGAATCCGAAGATTTGGGAGCCGCTAATTGCCGGGGATTCCAAGCTGTCGTCTATAGTAGCCAATAGCAAGCAGCTTATAGAGAATCTTACCAAGTGTGATTTGGCAACCTTTCATCGGGTTAATGATACTTTGCGCAGTGTCGATCTGGATATTCGTCTAAAAAACGAAACTATCAAGCAATGGTTGGTTGAGATACAGAATGAACTGTCGCAGATGGGCACATACAATGGGTTGTTGATCATTTGGGATGAGTTTACAGATGTAATGGACTTGATCGGAGTCCCGGTATTGAAAGAGTTACAGGATATTGCCGAGAAGTTCATGAACGCAGAGAATAATTCCTATTTATTTTTCATCTCGCATCCTTCAGCCTTCAACAAGATAGATGCTGAGCAACTCAAACAGACAGATGGTAGATACCATCGCATGAAGTATAATATGGAGCCGGTGTCGGCTTTTCAGATCATGTCTCGTAAATTCGAGGTGATTGATCAGGAGAAGCACGAGCAGATGTATCGGATGTTCTATGAATCACATCCGGAAATGCTGGATATCTATATTCAGAAAAGTAACGACAATCAATCCACGAAAGAGGATCTTTTCAATCTATTCCCGTTGCATCCAGGTACGGCCAATTTGGCTACACATTATGCGACAGTGGTTGGATCGTCTAGCCGTAGTGTATTTGAATTCCTTGGTCAGAATGATGCTATACGTGAGTTTTTGAGTAGCGAAGACCTATTTTTAAATCGGGATTTGATTACAGCTGACTATCTGTGGGACTATGTTTTGAAAGTCTTTCAGGATGATGTGACCAATTATGGAGCTGTCACCGAGCGATATAACTCATATATTAATCAAGTAGGCAATCAAGGTGTTCCCTATATGGCTGTTTTCAAGGGTATTTTGTTGCTTAATGCCTTCAATAATATATCGGGTGAGAATAATAATGGATTGATTACGCCCTCGAAGACGAATATCAAAAATCTTTTTGTTGGAACCCAATACGAGAATGACGTTGATCAGGCCTTGCAGTGGATTCACGAGCAAGGAATTATCCAATGTGCACCTGGTGAGATGTTCTCGGTTCAATTCTCTGCATTCCCATCTGGAGAAGTTGAAGAGAAGAAGAATGAAATGCGTAATGTGCAATTCAAATATACTTTTCAGATCCTTAATTTCTCGGATGCGGCAAACGTTGCGTTCAAACAGCGTTTCATGCAACGAGTAATTAGGCCGTTTGGCTTCAAATTTTACTCTAACATAGATAACGAATCGTCTTTGCGTAGCCAAATCAAGAACGGACGTAAAGAGGCAAAAGGAAGTTATCTGTTTTTTGCGCTTCTACTTGCTCGAAACAACGACGAGTTGGCTATATTACGGACTTTTGCTGAGCGTTGTGCTCTTGATCAAAATGACAAGGAGCTCGCTAATATCGTGTTCATTGTTTTCGATGAGGTGTTTACTGATCAGAAATATGAACAGTTTATCGAGTTTCAGGCTCATTACGCCTGTGCCAGCAGCCATGGCTTTGTTGATCAGACTAAGGTCCATCGAGATCATGCCACTTCCATGATTAAGGAATGGATGGATTCTGTACAACGTAATAATGCCATAGTACATATTAATGGTGTTGACAAGCAGTCTATATCAGTAAAACACCTGTCGAGTATTGTTAATTCTTCAATTGCTCCGAAAATATTTCCTTATGGACCGGATGCTCACGATGATTTGAGGCAAAAAGCTACCAATACATTTTGGAGAGCGAAGAATTCCAAAGAGATTGTACGTTCTTTCCTTTTTGCGACATCTCGAAGTGAATTCGCAGATATAAATAATCAAATGCGTCCTGTGCAATATCTCTTGCAGGATTGTTTGGATGAGAATCTGGAATGGAAATCGGATGTTCCCGAAGGGCATCCGTTCAAGGTCGTTTGCGATAAAATAAACAGTATTATCAAGCACGCTGATAAAAGTTTGCCTTTCAATTTTGATGAGAAGTTTACATTGTTAGCCAAACCGCCATACGGTTTGTACGGTAATTATGCGGCAATGGGAATGGTGGCCTTTGCATTAAGACCATGGGTGAATAAGATATTTGATACCCAAGGGAAACCTCGTGATGCGAAGGCATTGGTTGATGATATTTCCATGCTGTTTAAGGTATGGGATGAAAATAAGTCGAATAGCAAGTTAACTTTTAAGTTTCAAACCCCGGAAGAAGGAAAATTATGCAAAGAGCTGATTAATTTGTTTAATTTGACAGGTAAGGAGAGCACTTATAAGGATGTTTCCAGTCTCAAAGATGCCCGTTATGCTATTACTGGGGATTTCCTTGTGCGTAAAGGTGCTCCTCTTTGGTCCATAAAATACGCTCCCAAATCTGCTTTTGCTTCGTTCCCGGCTGAGATTCCTATTACGGCTGAGATCAAGACATTGATTGATGATATTGTAATCATATGTGCTGATAGGGATCTGCGTAATCCAGCTCTTATCAATGAAGCATTAAAGCTGCTTGAGGAATGGAGAATTGATTTGAAGAATATACTCAATATCGATGCTACGTTCCATGAAGGATTTAACAGCTTCTTAATGCAGATTGACCGAATCGAATTGACGATAGAGGAGCTAGAGGATGTCAAAGCGTATATAAAACGACATTTAGAATCGACAGTTGGCTATTGGACTGAGGAGGAAATAACAAAGACTGCTAAAGATTGGCGATTGGAGCAACAGCATCCTGCATTTACTCCAGAATCGCTTTCGGGAGGCAATACACCTCAAACTCCCACTACAATTCATGGAGGCTTATCCAACCCTCAAATTGTAGAGGAGAAGCGAGCCAAAGCGAAGTCTCGAATCTCTGAATTGACTTCTCTTGAGGAGGCCAAAACTTTGTTAATGAGCCTTTGTGAAGAGGGGAATGAATGGATATTGGATAAACTTAATAAATAGTTCGAGCTATGTATAGGGTATTCGATTCGTTGGAAAGCCTCTATGCTGAGATGGCAGAGGATAAAAAATGGAAAGGTGCTGAAAGCACGCTTCGCAATCGTTATCCTTTACGTTTTGTGTTGTTTGAAAATTTTTCCGATTTCTATGATTTTGTTGACAAATGTGGTGATTATCACGTTCATGTGCAAAGCTTAGACGGATGGATGCCAGATGATTGCAATGAGCAGTTGATTACCTACTCTCAGTTGGCACAATGGATTGAAGATTATGTGAAGCATTTGCCGTATAATGATTATGTGATTGCTCCGTTTTCTGAAATAGCTCGATTTTATGACAATGAAATCTATGCAGAGTTTGATTCGTTGGTAAAAACAATCAGGTTGATTGAGCCTCCCGAGTGTGCTCAGCAAGGTCATCAACGTATCTATGTCCCGATTATTGGAATGCAGGGTAAGATGGATAGATTTAAAAACGATCCTAATATTCATATATGGGAGTACTTGTCGGGGAAGGATCAACAAAATTACAAGTTGATTCTAACACGTGGCACCACTTATGATGTAAAAGGATTGGAGCTGCAATATACCTTGTGTGAGAATTTACGACAATGGATTGGCTTATGGAAGGTCGGGAATGAAGTGAAGAAGCAGATAATTTGTTCTTCCAAGACAATTTTTGATAATGCGCACCATGCAAGGCCAGATAATGCATTTGATTATATCATTTGCGAGAACGTATTGCAGTTTTTGAATGATGGTCTGGGCATGGGATTTAGCGAAATGTTTTCCAGTGAGTCCGATCTGGCGTATTGGAAGCGTTTTGCCTCTGATGTTGATGTGTCGAACTTTGATTTCGATGCGTATATCAATGGACGATTTAATACTTATGCTCTGTTCGATGAGAAAGATTTTGTTCACACGTGGTTCAAATTTGGGGATGATTTTTCGCGGTGGTTGTTAAGAGTATATTATCTAGTAAAGCATAAAGATCATACCTATCTTAGCCGGGTTTTATCTGCATGTACGACGCAAAGCACCACGGACTTATTTTCTCGGTTGGCGACGCAAATATTCGAAGAACAGTTCGATGAAGTCTCCTTGCGTCAGCGGCAGTGTGCATTATGTGAGGCAAGTAAACATCATGTTCAAATTACGGAGCAAGCAGAACAAAAGATACAAACAAAGCTCAGAGCCATAGCTGAGAATCAAGAAATAGGATATGATGGCGCATTAAAATATGTTACAGCTCTGACACCTTCAGAACGATATTTGTTGATTGAGTGGTTAGGGCAGCAAAAGATTGATCGCGAGAGTGTTAAAGAGCTCTTTCCTGATTTGTATTATTATACAGCACCGTTGAATCTTGGATTAGAAGAGGAGAATGTTTGGGTAAATGCCTATTTTGACGCATATCGGCAGTCGAAAATCACGAATGGCCTTACTGCACAGTTAGCCCAAATTATCAAAGAGAAAAATACTTCTGTTGCATCTTTTGAATTATGGAAAGATAATTTCAAAACGGTAAAAACTCTTTTATACGGTAGGGCCGATATAGATGTCTTCTATTGGATTGATGGTTTGGGTGTTGATTGGATCCCGTTTATTGTGCATGTTATTGAGCAACATAAGGTCGATGGCGTTTATATTAATGAGATACATATAGGAACAGCCCAATTACCAACTACAACCGCTGTCAATAGAATCAAGTTGGAAGAATTGGCCTCAGGTGTGTTGCATAAAATTGGTAATATTGATGCATATGCCCATACAGCTAAATGCTTCCCGAATTATATTGTCGAAGAGATGGCTAAAGTGAAGGAGGCCATTGAAAGTGTATTGGCACATTATAACGGTAAAAAGATTGCATTTGTATCTGATCATGGAATCAGTTATCTGGCTCAGTATGGTACAGGGCTTAATCTTGCAGGTGTCCATGCAGAACACGCGGGTCGATGTGCATTATCGGAAAAAAGGAAAATATCGCAGGACGACCAATATATAATAGTTGATGAAGGCAAAACTATATGTTCGCTGAGCCATAATTCTCTCTCATCTAAGACTCCCATGGGGCAAGGTGCGCATGGTGGCGCAACACCCGAGGAGGTGCTAGTTCCTATTATTATTATTTCTAGCCAAAAGAATGCAGCTTTCTATTCAGTACGACTATTGGATGATGAGCTGTCCGCAATGTCTCCAAAGGTGCAATACTCCATTAAAGGTTTAACGAGTATAGATCATCCTAAGGTTATCTATAATAATTTAGAATATATGCTGCATAAGATAGCGGATGATATATATGAAAGTGACCGCTTAAATTTGATGGATGCAGTGACGGCAATAACGCTTGTTATTGGTGAATACAGTAAGGAAGATCGCCTGATTATCAAGACAGGTGTAAAAGAAGACGATTTATTTGGAGATTTATAATATGCAAGCAACCATATCTCAAAAAATACGAGAGCAATTTGCTCCCATGGCAATATATAAAGATCCGGCCTCGACTAACAGTCTGTTTGCTGGGCGGAATCTTCCGTCATTTGTGAAGGATTTTATCCTCAAACGTTATATTGACGAAACTGGCGTTATTAATCGGCAGGGCTTGACGAATTTCCTTGATATGGTGATCCCTGAGCGCCAAACTGATGTAAAGGATCGTTTGGATGCAGGTGAGGAGCTGACTTTGTTGGCACGTTTCATCATATACATAGACTTGATTAAGGGTATCCGCCGATTTGGTATCCCGGATCTTGGGATTAAAATCAACGAGGGACAAATCCCCGAATATGTATATCGAAATCACCGGGGAGAACTGGTCGATGGCGAGAAGTGGGGGATTATCAAACTATCCGTATTACCGGATGAAGACGGTAAGCGGAACCATGTGGAGATGGTGGATTATAAACCATTTAAGCCTTATCGTTCTGTCGATGTTGAATATCTTCGAACCGCCAGAACTGTCTTCTCGACACAGGAATGGATTGACGTATTGTTGTCTGCGATGGAGTATGAGGCGGATGGTTTCGGTAATATGACCCAGAAGATTGAGTTTTTGACCCGTTTACTCATATTCGTTGAACCTCGGTTGAATGTTATTGAATTAGCTCCGAAGGGAACTGGTAAATCGTTTGTATTTGGAAACCTTTCCAAATATGGATGGTTGGTAAGCGGTGGTAAAGTTACACGAGCCAAGTTGTTTTATGATAAACAGAAACAGCAAAATGGAATTATAAAGAATCATGACTTTGTTGCCTTTGATGAGATTCAAACTATCATATTTCAAGAGCCTGCTGAAATACAGGCCGCACTTAAATCATATTTGGAGTCTGGTAAAACCACAATAGATAGAAACGAATTCAGTTCAGAATGTGGCTTGATGATTATGGGAAATATTCCTTTGAACGAACAGCGACGCCCATTGAATTATCGTTATTTTGATTCTTTGCCACAATCGTTTAGGGAATCGGCTTTGTTGGATCGTTTCCATTGCTTTATTGAAGGCTGGTATTTGCCCCGAATCAATAAAGGTATTGTGTATAAAGGATGGACGATTAATGTGGAGTATTTTTCGGAGATTCTACATGCCCTACGAACGCAAAACATATATGATATCATCTTTGACGAAATTATCGGGTATGATAGGAATGCGGATACACGAGATTTCAATGCTGTAAAACGGATTGCGGTTGGCTATATGAAGCTTTTATTCCCTCATTGGACTCATATTGCGGATGTGAATATAGAAGAATTTAATACATATTGCTTACAGCCAGCTATTCGGCGTCGGGGAATTATTAAAGAACAATGTCATTATATCGATGCAGAGTTTAAAACAGCGATGCCAAATTTTTGGATTAAGAATGATATAAAAGAGCTTGTGCAGCCTTCTGCTGGGATGGAGGAGAATGAATTGTTTTGATTAGTTAGTATAAGGCTGATTAATTAAAAAGACTAAAGAACAGGCTTTTATTTTTTGAAAATAAGAGTCTTTCTTTTGTCAATTTGCAATTTGGAATATTTATATGTTAGCGTCAAGACAATGATATTGTTCCAAAGCGTGTGCTAACAGATTTTAACATAGTTGATCTATTAATCATCTGGTTATATTTCCTCTAGACCTATTGATTGGAGATATTCATAGGTGCCGTCATAGAACTATGGGAGTCGTGTTGCATCTTCCGGGAGGTTCCCAACGGTCGTGTTGTGATTGCCTTCAGGAACGCAAATCACTATACCGATACGGGCTCGTGTCAGTAGTACTCGATAGGCGTTCAACATATATTTTCTTCGCTCAAGGCTGCTGTCGGTTTTGCCAGCTTCTTCGCGTCAGGCTGTTTTGCCGTTAAAGTTATAATATCTCCACCGTCCGTTTTCGTATCTCAGGTCGGCATCCCAAAGGACACCGGTATAATCCAACTCAAGGCCCTGAACTTGAATCTCAGTTGCCGCATCCTCGAGGTAGTTTGATGACCGGATGTCATTTTTATCTTCCAAGAACCAGTGGATGGCATTTTCGTCTCCCTGTTCCAGAACATCGACGGCCATGGGTTTGAACCGTGCAGCAGCCTTACTGACAAGCACTCCTGATCTCTGCGAGCCTCTGGTATTCTTACGCAGTCAAGCTTTTGCTTTAGCTATATCTCTTGTCAGCACAATCGGATAGCGCTCTTTTATTGTATTATACCAACCGGTGGTATCCGGATTGAAAGAAAGTAAGGAGTGCACAAAGGCAGACAGGTTCTCAGCCATGAACGAACGCAAACTTACTCCCAGATGAAAGCCCTGGGGAGAACGTGACTTTGTCATTGCCTGCCAGTAGTTCATTTACTCGACCTTCAGCATATTCAGCCTCGGTTAGTTTGTCGGAGATATAGATTCGCCAGTGTGGGAATTTCTCGTTGAGCGCCTTGATCCATTCTGAGATGCCAGCTCCTTCGGTATTGATCTTCTGACCGCCGCCGACCAGACATACGATCGTTGCCCAATCTTCCCGCTGATCCAGTGACCATATGAGAAAGGCCGCTTCGGAATATGGAAAGTTCGGTACCTTGAGTTTGTTCCCATAGGTGCCACCTCTTTTGAGGTAATCCGAGAGTCTCTTGTGTGTCCATGAGCGTTGTGCCTCGTCAAAAATGGCGATATGCTCAACTTCTCTGTAAGCTGGACTTCGCAAGTTTCATCGCTTTCTCTGGATTGATTTCGAGAATCCCATTCACGACGGTTTTTTTGATCTTGGCCAGCATGTTGTTACGGTAGCGATGAATGATTTGTATGAATTTGCCGATTTCATGCAAGGGAAAAAGTATTAATTACCAATTCCCGGCTAAAAGTGTAAAGTACGAGATAATCAGAGTTTTATACACTTTTTTCGGAGGTTCTGTTTTATCCAAACGAGCAAATAAGGTAGTGATAAACTAGGTTTCGGGTTCCAAATCGTTACCTCGTTTATTTTTCCCTATTCTTCCTATACATGTAATTTACAGTATGTTTCCTGTTTATTCATCTTGTATTGCGACTCTGCCTAATTTATATTTGTCCCAACTAAAAAGCAGAGCGTATGCGCAGCACATTCAAGGTTCTGTTCTACCTGAAAAGGAACAAATCCAAAAATCCGTCCGTAGTTCCCGTCATGGGGCGCATCACGGTCAACGGCAGTATTGCTCAGTTCAGTGCCAAACTCAGTGTCCCGGAGCACCTATGGGAAGTGAGCGGCGGTCGCGCTAAAGGTCGCAGCGTTGAGTCCGACCGCATCAACCGCCATCTGGACAATAGATCGGCAAGCACTATCAAGCCATCTGCGACAGGGAATCTTTCGTCACGGCCGAGAAAGTCAAAAATGCCTATCAGGGTTTCGGAGACAAGTATCGCTTGCTTCTCGAAGCCTTCGAGAAATTTACCTCTGATCTTCAGAAACGTGTCGGCATCGACCGCAGCTATAGTACATGGAAATGCTATCACAAGTCCATTGACCATCTTCGTTCTTTCATGCGTAAGGAATACCGTGTGAGCGACATGCCTCTTGCAGAGTTGGAACAGTCATTTATCGAGCAGTACCACATCTATCTGAAATCCGCTCTGGGTTTGAAACCCATGACGGTCTGCGGGTATCTCAAATGCCTTAAATACGTCGTCAAGATCTCCTTCAACAATGGCTGGATGCCTCGCAACCTTTTTGCCCTCTACCAGTATACAGCCCCGAATCCGGATCGCGGTTTCCTGACCGAAGAGGAACTCCGCCGCCTGATGACGACACCTTTGTGCTACAAGCGTCAGGATTATAACCGCGACATGTTTCTGTTCTCTTGTTTCACGGGTATCTGCTATGCAGATATGGTTTCACTGACCTATGCCCAACTCGAACAGGATGCGAACGGCGATTGGTGGATCAGCGAGAACCGGTAGAAGACGGAAACGAAATATGTCGTCAAATTGCTACCTTATCCGCTGTTCCTGCTGGATAAATATCGGGGCCTTGCCGGCAGCCGCTATCTCTTCAGGATGTCTTCGCTGGATTCCATTGACGACAGCCTGAAGCATATCGCCCGCACGTGCGGCATCGACAAACAACTCTCGTTCCACCTTGCGCGCCATACCTATACGACTACGATCTGCCTGTCGAACGGCGTATCTTTGGAAACGCTTTCCAAAATGCTGGGACATAAGAACATCACGACGACCCAGATCTACGCGAAGGTAACCCATCCGATGATCGACCGTGAAGTGGATATGCTTAAAGAGAAATTGTCCAGCAAATTTTCCGTCGTTTGAATCTTGCTGACACAGAATCGGTTATGATAAATTTCATATCAGTAAATGTATACTGATATGAATACCGTTCGTCTTCGTGCCATCTTTGCTGCGTAAACAATCAAACGCACTGCTATGGAACACACGGAAGAAATACTCGAGATCATCCGGGAGATCCGCGAGGATGTCTCCTATATGAAGCGGCACCGCAATATGCTGTGCGGGACAAGGATTTTAGAAGTCGCCGAGGTCTGCGACCTTCTTAAGATGAGCGACCGTCAACTCCGCCGTTACCGTACGAGCGGACTGCTCACGGGTTTCCGCTTCGGCCGTCGTCTGCTGTTCTCGCTGGCGGAAGTCGAACAATTTATCGAACGTACCGAATTGGAGTATCAACGTCGGAAAGCGTTCAAACGGACACTTCGCAATTTTTAATTCCCGATATTTATGCCACAATCACCGACAGAGAAGAGTTACTATCTGGTCGAAACCGACGTTTTCGAGCGGCTTCTTAAAACGTATTTCATGCAGACGCAATCGCTGCTGCTTTTCGAGCATCTGTTGAGCCACAGCGACCGTCCGATGTTCCTCTCGGCGCGCAAGGTCTGCGAGGTGCTGGGTGTGGATCGCAACCGACTGGAAGAATACCGCAGCAAACGCCTTATCAAAGCGCGGTCTTTCAACGGCCAAATGATGTACAGCGCCTATGATCTGATCTCCCTTACGGAACGTTTACAGCGCCGGAAATTCCAGCGTATCCTCACCACGGTCAAACGCTTCGCAGTCCGCTGAAACTTCAATACAGCCGTATTCCCGTTTTCATCCTCTCTTCGTCAGGCTGTCCGATATGGAACGGACGGCCTTTTTGTTTCAAACATCCCGACAAGGAGTATTCTGATAATATTCCTTGTGATCGCCGGCTTCGGGGCAAGATAGTGTCAGGCGCTTACGCCCTTGTCGCAATTTTTCGTGCGATACGACCCGAAGGGTGGAGATCGCACGAAAAATTGCGAC
>ENA-ORRE01001612-ORRE01001612.1-human-gut-metagenome-genome-assembly--contig:-NODE-1612-length-14671-cov-2.651546_pt1 | contig 14671 bp, 10 predicted proteins | sample MGYA00242171_ERZ509126 | MGnify/ENA primary metagenome ERZ509126 (study PRJEB26280, sample SAMEA2338648) | human gut metagenome | biome: human gut; feature: human-associated habitat; material: faeces... | reverse complement strand
CCAAGTCTTCCTCCGCCGAACAATCCATATAGTCGGCATCGTCTTTCCCTATTTTTATATAAAACAACGAAGGGCGATGCCCCTGCTCACAAAGGAGGTGCACGACAACAGAACTGTCGACACCTCCGGATAATAAGACGGCAATATTCATACTAACACAATGTATCTAAAATTTCATCCGACAAAAAATTAATTCTATCGGACGATATGTACTTTTCATCCGAGATTAAATCTTCTCCAACGCTTGTGACACATCATCCAACAAATCATCAATGTGTTCCGTCCCAATGGAAAGGCGCACAGTTCCCGGCTTGATGCCTTGCTCTGCCAACTCCTGTTCGCTCAACTGCGAATGGGTAGTAGTTGCCGGATGTATTACAAGCGACTTTACATCCGCCACATTTGCCAATAATGAGAAGATCTGCAAATTGTCAATGAACGCCTGAGCTTCTTTCACCCCGCCTTTAACCTCAAAGGTGAAAATGGAACCGGCGCCTTTCGGGAAATATTTCCGGTATAATGCATGATCCGGATGATTCGGCAAAGACGGATGGTTCACTGCTATCACTTTGGGATGCCTTTCTAAGAAATCAACAACTTTCAGAGCGTTCTCCACATGGCGCTCCACACGCAAAGAAAGAGTCTCCAAGCCTTGCAGCAGGATAAACGCGTTGAACGGGCTGATAGCAGCGCCGGTGTCACGCAATAGAACGGCGCGAATACGGACAGCATATGCCGCCGCACCTGCCGCGTCAACAAAACGCACACCATGATAGCTTGGATCGGGCTCGGTCAATTGCGGGAACTTACCGGAAGCCACCCAGTCGAACTTACCGCTATCAACAATAACACCGCCTAAAGAAGTGCCATGCCCGCCAATAAACTTAGTGGCGGAATGTACCACAATATCAGCGCCATGTTCAATAGGACGGATCAGGAAAGGAGTACCGAAAGTGTTGTCGACAATCAAAGGGATTCCATGACGATGAGCAATCCCGGCAACCGCATCAATATCAATGATGTTCGAATTGGGATTTCCCAATGTTTCTATAAAGACTGCTTTCGTATTTTCCTGAATAGCCTTCTCGAAATTGGACAAATCATCCGGAGCTACAAAAGTGGTCGTAACGCCATAAGAGGGCAATGTATGCGCCAGCAGATTGTACGTTCCGCCATAAATGGTCTTGGCAGCCACAATGTGATCACCTGCACGCGTAATATTCTCAAAAGCATAGGTCAGAGCTGCCGCACCGGAAGCAACCGCCAACCCCGCAATACCTCCCTCAAGAGCTGCAATGCGTTGTTCGAGCACCCCTTGTGTGGGATTTGTCAGTCTGCCGTAGATATTACCCGGATCTTGCAACCCAAAGCGGGCCGCTGCATGAGCCGAGTCATGAAACACGTACGAAGTAGTCTGATAGATAGGTACGGCCCGCGCATCGGTCGACGGATCCGGCTGTTCCTGTCCCACATGAAGTTGCAGCGTCTCAAAATGTAATTTCTTTGTTTTCATCGTCATTTGTATTTATAAGTGAATAAATTCTCCTTGCTTGGATGTTGCAAAGATAAAGGGATAAAACAAAGCAGCCTATGACACATGATAGGGAATTTTATACCATATTTGTGGTAGATACAAGAACTATTCGCTATTTTTGTGGGCGAAAACCAAATGATATAGAGACTGATGAAAAGAAGGAAGCTGTTACTTTTCCCTCTGCTGGGACTTATTGCATTGACAAGCCTGTGCTCCTGTGGAGAAGATCGCTGGAAAGAATACTACCCGCTGACAGGACGCGACCTGTGGATAGATAGCCTGATGAGAGAAGTCTACCTATGGTATGAGGACATTCCTCCTTCTAAAGGTCTGAACTATTTTCAAAATCCGGAGACTTTCCTGAAGAGTATCCTATCGAAGAATGACAAAGGCTTTTCGACCGTCGATACCATAATGGATATCCCTCTGCCAAGCTACGGCTTTGACTATACATTATATAAAGTTGCTACCAGCGACACCACTTACAACGCACTTGTCTCTTACGTGGCAAATGGTTCTCCGGCAGCAGAAGCCGGACTGCAACGAGGCAACTGGATAATGCTTGTAGATGGTGACTCCATCACCAAAAAGACGGAAGAGAGACTGACAGACGGCGGTACACGAACGTTGCGTATCGGAAAGTATGTGATAGTAAAGGATGAAGACGACGAAGGAACAGAGGGAGATACCGGAACCGGAGATACGGAAGATGAAGACGACGAAAGCATAGGAATGATACAGGCAATCGGCGACATCGCCTTACCCGCCGTACGGCCTGTAACGGAAAGCGCAATTCATACAACCAAGTTTGTGCAACTGGACGGTACGGACCATAAAATAGCCTACCTTGCATATAATACCTTCACCGCCGGAACTGCGGAAAACAGCGAAGCATATAACAATGAATTGCGTGCTTTCTCCCAGCAATGCCAGCAATTCGGCGTTAATAACTTTATACTCGACCTCCGTTACAATCCCGGTGGAGAAATGGAATGTGTGCAACTTCTTGCCGATATGCTTGTGCCTGCCGATAAACTGGAAAGTCCTTTCGCTTTCCTGCAATACAATGACAAGCAAAGCAGCAGAAATCATGACCTGATATTGGACTCCCAACTCCTGCAAGGCGGAGCCAACCTAAACCTGTCCAAAGTTTATATCATCACCGGCGGAACTACGGCAGGCGCTGCGGAAATGCTTATCAACTGCCTGAAACCCTACATGACAGTAGTCCTCATCGGGCAAACTACTAAAGGTGAAAATGTAGCTACGGAAACTTTCATCAATCCCAAATATCCCTGGGCAGTACGCCCGGTGGTATGCGAAGTGTTCAATGCCAACGGAGAAGCCGATTACAGCACAGGTTTCAAACCGGACCTCTCCATTAACGAAACATCCTATTTGCAGTACTATCTTCCTTTAGGAGATTTTAATGAAATTTTGTTCAATACTGCAATGGGAATTATTGCAGGCGCCATTGAACTGCCGGAAGCCCAAACAAGAGAGACCTCTGTCAAGAGTTTCGCCACCCCAAAGAATATCCGCAAGGGACTGATTATAAAATAACAGGAATGATAAAGAAACTAATCTTTTCATTATTGATTATACTCATAGCAACAACTGCTTGTGAAGATAACAATGATTCGGGCGGCAATGGCAGTTGCCCTACCGTACCTTTTTCTACAATCCGGCTGACAGAAGACAGCCCTTATGAAGCGGGAGTGCCTACGGTGACTACCACCCAGACCTATTCATACAAGCGAGGGCAACTGGCAGGATTCACTACCGTACAGAGTTATTCTGTTCAAAACGAACCGATGAAAATAGAAAATACGACATCGGTAACCTATGAAGAACACCAAGCCATAGCGACCGACAACTTCGGCAATGTATCCACCTATTTCCTTAATGATAAAGGATATGCCATCCAATGCACGCGGCAGGAAGTAAGTGCAACCCGCACCTATGGTTTTTCTTATTTCATCTCCCCTGAAGGAAAGCCCTATCTGAAAAACATAACAGAAAGCATAAACGGTAAAGTCTATGCGTCTATCGACATAGATTACAGCAATCCCCAAGCATTACGCATTGTGCAAAAAGTGGACACTTACACGCAGACATACACCGCCACCACTCCGGCAGGCAACAGCATAATCAACCAATCGGAAGTTCCTTGCCTGTTTTTTGCCGACCTATATCCTCTTTCCCTACATTCCGCAGCGTTATATGGGAAATTGTTAGGAGAACCTTTCAGTATCTTAATAGAACAGATTATTCCTGACGGAAACACAATAAGTCAGGAAGTCAGAAAATACACCTACTCTCTGGATAAGCGGAATATCATCACTTCTTGCAAAGAGGTCACAAACAGTTACGGTACGAATTACATCCGTACCGTAAACTATGTTATTGAGTGATTATTTATTAAAGAATTTACTGAAGAACAATATCTGGTAGTCTATGGAGTTATTCCAATAAGTACCGGTATGTCCGCCGGGACGAGTGATGAAGTCATGGTCTATTTTGTATGCCAGCAAACGTTTGTGCAGTTCCTTGTTCACTTCAAGGAAGAAGTCGCTTTCGCCACAATCAATAATCAAGGCCAAATCCCCATTCGCCAGTTTGTCAACCTGATTGATTACTGTATGATTGTTCCATATCGCCTCGTTGGCAGTGAGCTCTCCCAATTGTTTCTTCATCTCCCAGTTGTTGGGAAACGGGCGAATATCCACTCCGCCGCTTGTGCTTCCCGCCGCCCCGAACACATCTTTATGGCGGATAGCATTCCATAATGCACCATGTCCGCCCATGCTCAGACCGGTAATGGCGCGCCCCCGCTTCTCCGGAATCGCAGCATAATGCGTATCTGTATAGTTCACCAGTTCCGACGAAATAAAAGTTTCATAACGATAGGAAGGATCCTTAGGACTATCCCAATACCAACTGTTCTTACCGTCAGGGCATACGAATATGATACCTTTTTCATCGGCAATTTGAGGTAACTCCGGCCTTATTCCAATCCATGTACGCGCATTGCCGCCATAGCCATGTAACAAATACACCGCCGGGCAAGCCTGCGGGTTCTTGGCAACGGCTTTATCCGGAAGAATATAAACTACCTTCACGTCCTTGTTCATCGAAGGACTTTTCACGAACACAGTATCTACACGTGCAGCCTGCACACTGAAAGCCGCCACTTGTAGCAAAAATACGAATAGAAAATGTTTGCTTTTCATGTTAATTTGTTTAATCTTCTTAAGAGACAGCAATATTAACAATAAATATTTGAAAAACGTTATCTTTGTACACAAACTATTTGTAATCCAAACATGGAATTTATTATTATTCTATTTTTACTTATCCTGAATGGCATCTTTGCCATGTATGAAATCGCATTAGTATCTTCAAGCAAGGCACGTTTGGAAACCCTTGTAAACAAAGGGCAAAAAAGTGCAAAAGGCGTTTTGAAACAATTGGAAGAACCGGAAAAATTTCTCTCCACCATTCAAATCGGCATTACTCTGATCGGCATCATATCGGGTGCTTTAGCCATAGCCGACGATGTGGTTCCATTATTTGCCATGCTCCCCGGTCTGGAACTATATGCCAAAGACTTGGCTATGATCACCACTGTCGCCGTCATTACCTACTTATCCCTCATCATCGGAGAGCTGGTTCCTAAATCCATAGCCTTAAACAACCCGGAGCGCTACGCCACGCTGCTAAGTCCGTTTATGATTATCCTGACTAAAGTATCTTATCCTTTTGTTTGTCTTCTCAGCGCTTCAACCAAGCTCACAAATAAACTTATCGGTATGAAAGAAGGAGAAGAACGGCAGATGACACAAGAAGAACTGAAAATGATTTTGCACCAAAGCTCCGAACAAGGTGTCATCGATAAGGACGAGACCGAAATGCTTCGTGATGTTTTTCGTTTCTCGGACAAAAGAGCCAACGACCTGATGACACATCGTCGTGATGTAATAGTACTTCACCCCACAGATACGCAGGAAGAAGTTCTACGAGTTATCCACGAAGAGCATTTCAGCAAATATCTGTTGGTGGAAAGCGGAAAGGATGAAATTATAGGAGTAGTCTCCGTAAAAGACATCATCCTGATGTTAGGAGGTGAACAGCCGTTCAATCTGCGTACAATTGCACGCCCTCCACTGTTTATTCCCGAAAGTTTATATGCCAAGAAAGTTTTAGAGCTCTTTAAGAAGAACAAAAACAAGTTCGGAGTTGTTGTAGACGAGTATGGGAATACAGAAGGTATTATCACCTTACACGATTTGACGGAAAGTATCTTCGGTGATATTTTGGAAGAGAACGAAACGGAAGAAGAAGATATAGTCACCCGGGCAGACGGTTCCATGCTGGTGGAGGCCTCCATGAACATAGGGGACTTTATGGAAGCAATGGGCATACTGAACTATGACGACCTGAAAGAAGAGGACTTCACCACTTTAAGCGGGCTTGCAATGTTCCTCATCGGACGGGTTCCGAAAGCCGGTGACATTTTCAGCTACAAGAACCTGGAGTTTGAGATAGTGGATATGGATCGCGGAAGAGTAGATAAATTACTCGTTATTAAACGGGATGACGAAGAATAACGCTATTGGCGTCTCTTAATATTAATTTAAACCATTAAAGCAATGAAAAAAGTAATGATGATTGCAGCGATTGCCGCTGCATTGGTATCCTGCCAATCAAAAGGAAATCAAAACAACGACACCATGGATGAAGGTGTCATGACTGTCGTAGGCAACGATTCCTCTGCAGTAGCCGTTTATGAGGGTATACTTCCCGCAGCCGACGGTCCGGGTATCCAGTACGTACTGAGTGTCGACAGCATAGGCCCTGACGGTGAAAGCGGTTATACCTTAGTTACGACCTATCTGGATGCAGAAGGACCGGGGAAGAACAAATCTTTCACTTCCACAGGAAAGCGCCAAGTTATCCAAAAAGATGCCAACAACAATAAGAAAACTGCCTATAAGTTAACTCCCAATGACGGCGAGGATCCCGTATACTTCGTTGTTGTAAATGACACTACTTTAAGACTGGTAAACGACAGCCTGCAAGAAGCTGTAAGCGATTTGAATTATGATATTATTCAGGTGAAATAAACAGTCGCTACTGAACATAAAAATTTGCTACCCGGTATATTCCCAATATAAGGATTTACTGAGTAGCATTTTTTCTTTCAAATGAAATCTGCCTTCACTATTTCCTCATATTACCGGGAGAATTTAGTCTAGGCAGAAATACAATATATATCATTAAGATTGTATTTTTACACCAAAAGCACAATATATCAGATACAACACACAAAGTAGAATTACCGATAAACCTGCAGTAACCCCAGCAAAATCCAACGCCATTCCAAGAAGAGGAGTCACAACTCCGCCACCGGCGACAGCCGTTATCATCAAGCCGGAAATCTGATTCATTTTAGTAGGAAACTCTTGAAAAGACAATGAATAGATTATGGAGAAAACAGATGCTGAAAAAAGTCCGACACCTCCAATACAAATCAAATTCAATATTGCGTGTCCATCTATAAACATGAGTAATAACAAAACTAAAGCACATGCCAGAATGTTCATCCGAAAATAACGTAAAGCCGAAATTTTTGTTAAGAGAAAAACTCCCAAAAATGCACCGATCGTCCTGCTTAGAAAATAAACTTGCGGTGCAAACTTTACTTCATCAGGAGTCCATTCGTAACGCAAAGTCATCAACTTCGAGCTAATATAATTGGTTGCAACATCCACCCCTACCATGAAGAAAATACCTAAAAACAATACCAAAAGTGTTTTGTTTTTCAATAGCGCAAAAGATTTACCCAATGATACTGATTCGCCTGAGGATGTTTCACGTTGAATGGGCGTCGCTGCCAGCCATAATCCAAAGAATAAAGTTATTCCACCCAACATAGGAAAGCAATAATACCAATGTTCATTGCCAAAATGTAATGTAGCAAACAATACTATTTCAGGGCCGACCAACGAAGAAATCGCTTTTATAACCTGCCCTGCAGTCAAGCTACTTGTCAGCATACGTTGATCGGTTATAACATTGCCAAGCAGAGGATTCAAGGATATTTGCAGGATAGCATTTCCTATACCTAACAGAATATAAGCAACGATACAAGTCGCGCTACTGTATATCACAAGCGGCAGAAACATTCCGGCTATTGTCACTGCCATACTCAACAGCACCGTATTCTTACGTCCCCATTGGTTCATCTTATTTCCAATCGGAATTCCCAAAAAGAGAAACCAAATAAATACCATAGAAGGTACAAATCCGGTCATCGTAGAAGACCAGCCAAAACTAGTTTGCATATAATCAGAAGATATGCCCACTATGTCACAAAAGCCCATTACAAAAAATGCAGCTAAAACAGGGATTATTTTCTTTTTAGAATTTGATACCATATATAATTAAAACCTTATTACCAATTATCTGTACGGAACGAAGAGGCGGGCAAACCCTCTGTATTATATAATGACCCATCCACATAATTTGAAAAGCCATAACGTACTGCCACCGGCTTGGCAACTTCAGTACTCCAAACCTCAAGTCCTTCGTTTCCCCAAAAAGCCGGAGTAATCCTGACTTTAGCTGGATAAAAAACTTTATCTTCACCTGCAACCTCAAACCCCAATGGTTGTTTTCCCATAAAAGACAGACCGTTCGGAGCAAAATCAAACTTTAAAAAAGCATGGCCGTCGCGTATTTCCATCGAACGAAACTCCGGTCCCCTACATCCAAAAGCCGAATAACCATAAACCTTGTTCAATGCCCAATAAGCAAGCCTTTCTCCAACCACTTCTTTACGCGCCGGATGAATAATATCCGCCTCCCCGACATCCAAAGTCACTACCATGCCCACATTGGGAATTGTCCTCATACAATCCAATTGAACTTCTCTAAATATAGCAGAATTAACTTTTTGATGATTATAGGGAGCTATTTGAACATAATAAAAAGGTAGATTATCATCTGCAAAATATCTGCGCCATGTACGTACCAACTCCGGGAATAACATTCGATACTGCTCCGGGCGCTCTACGTTCGATTCTCCTTGATACCAAATCACTCCTTTTACCGTCAGCGGCAGCATGGGGGCCAACATCTTATTATAAAGAACCGTCGGTTCAAATGCATACCATATAGGATCTATTTTCTTCCGCTCCAAATTCAAATCAAATCCACCAAACCTTTCCAATGTCTCGTAGTCCAGCCAAGCTTCCGCAGACGATCCTCCATGTGCAGATTGTACCAATCCAATAGGTATATCAGTCAACTCATGTAATTTTTCCCCAAATATATAACCTACTACACTAAATTCTTTCACATTGTCTGGACTTGCAGAAGTCCATTTTCCATCAATCGTCAAAGTATCAGAAGCAGAAATAGCATATCCGTTATTAACTCTAAACAAGCGTATCCCCTTATGCTTACAGCGCAACAGTATTTTCTGGGCATCTTGCACCGGCTGATCCGGATTCCCATGAAAATTCATCTGCATATTACTTTGCCCACCAACAAACCAGACATCACCAATAAGAATATCAGAAAGCAAAATCGAATCTTGGGCAGAGCAGATAGATACGGTATAAGGCGTATAACCGGCTGACGGGGTTTTCACTTTTACTTCCCAACGTCCTTTCTCATTCACCTTACTTTCAAGCATTTTATTATCCCAACCGAAAAAAATATTCACTTTTTTGTTTGGTTCGCCCCACCCCCAAAATATAACATCTGCATTTTGCTGTAATACCATACCTGAAGCAAATATCGGAGACAGCCTTAACGAGTTCTGTGCACTCATAAAGAGTGCACAGAAATAGAAAAGCAAAGAAATCAGATAAAACTTCTTACTCATAACTGATCATTTATTAGTTTTAAAACCCAAGTATTTAAGTTTACCCCATGACTTATTGGGCATATTTCCTAACCACAAATTCAGAGTCCCTCCTTTTGCAAAGTCCACATGGTCGAGTTGTGCATAAATCCAGTCCGTACCATTCAACTCAGCTTTCTGGATATAACAATTATCGGCAGAATTATTATGTACATTAATTACAAACTCATCACCTGAATAATAATCCTTATTCAGCTTTATCGTAATCTTGTCAAATATAGGGGAAGTTATATCATAATAGGGACTATCGTACTCTGTCCCAGTAACACTAAACAACCCCAATGACATTAATGCACTTACAGCTCCCATCTGTCCTTCATCTTCATCATGTCCTCCATATCCTTTATCCGGAGTGATGCCACCATAAGCATGTTCCTTAACCTGACGTACCCAATATTGGGTCAACCATGGCTGTCCGCCATAAGTAAACAAATGCGCATTAGAGCACCCCGGTTGGTTAGCATAGCTTACATATCCTCCACTATAAGCATGTACAAAATCAGTCGGACGCGCTTGTTCAAATGCATAATTTAGTTTTTCGCAAAACGCGTCTCCACCTCCCATTAATTCAACCAGTTTGGGTAAATCATGGGAAACCGACCACGTGGCCTGCCATGCGTTAGCTTCAACCCATCCTTGCCCGTTCAACGGATCGGTATGCAACCATTCTCCATTTTCCTTTTTGGGAAGAATCAATCCTATATTTTTATTAAATAACGGAGTCCAGGCACGAGAACGTTTCTCATATAATGCCGCATCAGATTTCTTTCCCATACGCAATGCCATACGGCTTAATCCCCAATCTTGGAAAGCCCATTCCAATGTTTTACCCGCATTGCCGGGACAATATCCTTTTTTAACATAAAATTTCAAGTCATCTGCGCTTTCATAACTCATCATTCCTCCCGGAGCATGGTTACGTTTAATTGCTTCATATGCATGAGAAGGCTTGGTTTTCTTCATCAGGTCTTTCATATATGTACTTACCAGCATGTTTGTAGCCGGACATCCTGTCATGATGAATGAATATCCCCCTGAACAGGCTCCACGAGGCAACAAGCCTCCATTGTCCGCATATTGTATCAAGCAAGCACTCAAATCATCCAGAACCTCCGGCCAAGCCAATCCCCATAATATATTCAAATTCCATTGTGTCAGCCACAGGCCATCAAAGCCGTACATATTGAACGTTGGCTTTCCGGTCTTATCCATTGGAACACGACGTATTTTCATCGGTGCTGCAGTACGTTTGTTTACATACGGACCTGCCGTATAATCAGGATAATAACCATTAACATCAGTAATTTTATGACGTCCCAAAAGGGCATGCCACAAATCTGTATAGAATTTTATGTGTTGTGCTTGACTTCCACCTTCTACCGCAATACGGCCAAACATTTCATTCCATATATCACGCGTATCTTTACGTATTTTTTCAAAATCCCAATGCGGTAATTCTGTATTCAAGTTCTCAATGGCATTATCCACAGTCGTATATGAAAGTGCTATTTTGAACAACACCTCACTTCCTTCCAATTCTCCAAAATCAAGGACCATACCTGCATTATTACCGGAAATAGCCTCTACATCCGGATTGATTCCTTTCTCACTCCATCCATCTATTTTCTTTATCGGAACACTACAATCAAGGACAAAACAAAGTTTAAGGCTGTCTGGCCCTCCCCAAAAACGTTCGGTCGTCATAAATTCACCTACAATACGCTTATCACTAATACGCAATAACGCCCCTTTATCCATAGAACAATTACCTAATACACTACCTATATCTACCAGTAGTTTGGCATTCTTGTCAGATGTATAATTCAAACGATAAAATGTCACCCTATCAGTTGCCGTATATTCCACCCACGTCTTATATCTGTCAAGAAACAGACGATGATACCCCGGCTGAATAATTTCACTTTCATGCTTGAATTCCGATTTCCATCCATCCATTCCTTGAGTCGGATTTACTCCACCGGATACCGGCATTATATTCGGTCCGGACACCATCCACTCATTAACTTGAGAGAAACCTAAGACCTCATTAAAGTTATAATTATATCCGCCGCCACCTTGGTTTTTGTTGCGGGTAAAAGCATGCGCTGCCACCATTCCAAAAGGGCGAGCTGCCGGAGTGCAATAGAACCAGCGCCCTCTTGTCGTTTCAATATAAGGATCTACCCATTCTACATATTCTGTATTCTCGCCACGAGTTCGGAATACTTCTATTTCGGATAAACCTATATTTTTTCCTGCGCCATCAGTTGCCTCAAAACGAACCCATTTTATTTTCTTAGATGGAAAACAAACTTCTTTAGGACTTCCATCATTAGGGATTGCCGTAACACTAACTTTTGATCCATCACTAAAGTGTAATGTTCCCCCGGCAAGATGCTCCAACTCCGATACTCTGTCATATAGTACTATCCGGTCAACATCTATTTCATTGTCCCAGTCCAATTGAGCCCATGGTAAGTGCATAACTCCCCATGAAGTCACGCTTCCTTTGCATGCCCACTCTCCCTCATTAGCATACATAACCTTACCATCCACCAAATTACGCGCCTCGAATCCGATTCCCAATATATCCGAAACTGAAACTTTTGCCTGAGGAGCTACATTATCTTGACCAGCAAACATTGCCAAGGGCATTATGCTCCCTATCAATGAGGTCACTATCTTTCTTAAAGTTATTTTTGTCATACCTATTATCTCTTTTATTTTACAATTTTCTCAACCGGCACCCATATAAAACGAGGCTGATACAAAGAAGCCTTCTCAAACAATTTCGTCATGCTATATGTATTTACATTATAACACATTAAAACCTTACCGCCTTTTCTATATTGAGGATGTACCATTGCATTATAGGTCATCATACTGTCTACCTCAAAGCCACTCTCCTCCACCTTATAAAGCAGTTTTTCATTACTAAATGGTCCTTCCGGCTTGTCTGCAATAAAGGAATAGATATCTTTCACATTCCCCGAACGGTCTTGTGATACCAGTGCTATCTTTTCTTCCAGTTCTACAACATTAAACTGCTCGGAAACACTTTTCGTAATCCCTGCTATTCTTTGTGATTTTCGGGCATCAGTCTGCCATTCGGCTCCGTCCCAATAAGAAAAGTCCACCAATTTATCATTTATCAGCTTTGCTTTTGATACGTGTACTTCTGCCATCCCCATAGCATCAGCCCTTGTTCCATATACATATATTTCTCCTTTATATGGAAGTACTGCATGCCCGTAATGTACATTGTTTTCATTGGCAGCCTTGAAGTTTTCCTTATCAATAATCTTCATCGTTTCCACATCCAAACGGAAATAATCACAGCACAGATATTCGAAGCCGAAAGACCCTTCTCCGACTTTATGGAACTTAGACATAAATAAATGAAGAATTCCGTTTTCTACAAATCCATGACCGGGCCAGTACCAAACCGGACTCTTCCCATCTTGATCTGCCTCAATGAATGCCAACGGATTTTCTTTTGTTCCACTATATAAAGTTTTCAGTTGTCCATTCTTGTCAATAATTGTAAATGTATTGCCTATTACAAATTTTGTGTCTTTTGCCCGCTTGTCGTTTATAACATCACCAAAGAAAGAATCCCCCCACATAAACAAACTACGCCCGTCTTTCAAGTCGATTGATATACTTCCGTCCCCTCCGGTGATTCCCCCACCTAATCCGGGCATTAACCTCTCACAAAAAGCAGAATCAAACTCAACGACCGGATCCACAACTTTCTGTTCGGAATTTCCCCGGCAAGCCGCTAATGAAAACAGCAAAGAAAAAATCATTATCTTTTTCATGGTACTTCTTTTGGACAAGTCGGAGATTGAAAATAATCTCCGACTTATAATTCTAATTAATACTATTGATTATATCCCTCATTTTGAGTTATTTGCCCTTGTGACAAATCTCTCTCACGCTGCGGAATAGGGAACTTTACATGATAAAGTTGCGGGGTTGCATCCGGTTTGGCAGCTTTGATGATATCCACAAACTCCTGTGGTGTACACATTCTTGTCAAGTCGAACCAACGATGTCCTTCCATTACAAACTCATGACGATATTCTTCAAGCACTACTTTTTTGAACCCCTCGTAATCTGTCGGTAAATTGTCGGAAGCCAATCCGGCCCTGTCTCTCACTTTCTTTATAGCTTTCACTGCATCCGGCGTTGGCCCTTGATTAATCGCATTCAGTGCCTCAGCCTTAATCAGATACATCTCTGCCGTACGGATAGCTGGGAAAATTGCATCTGTACTATTTCCTTTAGGCTCAGCCTCTTGATCCCAGTACTTAAATACATAAGGTTCTGCAAACTGTTTAACGGTTCCATCTTGATAAGTAACACTACGTTTTAAGACTACAGGCAAACGTGCATCATTAGCATTAAAGCTGCTATATAAATTTTCCGTTGCACTTTCCCAACCTTGTGCATTATCCACTCCATCCATATTAGGAAGCAATCGAACCAAGAATTGAGCTCCAGCCCAACCATCACTCAATGAAGCGCTAAAATTTGCTCCCCATATAATTTCACTATTAAAACGATTACTAATCTTGAACAGATCTGCATAATTTTCCAACATTGGGAATTTTGGTATTACAGCATCTGCTTTTTTAACGGCAAGTTCATAATACTCAGTATCATTGTGCTCAGCTGCATAAGTCAAATAGACTCGTGCCAATAATGCCGACGCAGACTCCGGATAAGGTCTTCCACCGCCATATCTTGGTGAATACTTCAAATCAGTTTCAGCTGTTATCAAATCCTCAAAGATCAATTTATAAATCTCGTCTTTGGATACCCGGACCATCGATCCTTCGTCTGCACTCTCCAAGTTATGTTCTCGTAGAGGAACATCACCGAACATACGAATCAAATCGAAATACATCATTCCTCTAAAGAATTTAGCCTCTGCTATCAAATGTTTCTTCAAAATATCGTCCATATCAATAGCCGGAACTTTATCTATCACCACATTACAACATTTAATGGTCTGATAGAAATCCCGCCAAAGCAACTCAACCGGTTCATTGTATTGGTCTATCTGCATGTTGTCAACAGACGTGTATTGAATACTTGCCTGCTGGCTGTTTGCATTATCAGAAAACAAATCCTGAAGAACCCAATAATCATTATAAAAGACTCCACCATAGTTTTTGTCCCACAAACCACCTGGAGAA
>ENA-ORRE01001611-ORRE01001611.1-human-gut-metagenome-genome-assembly--contig:-NODE-1611-length-14672-cov-2.855305_pt1 | contig 14672 bp, 5 predicted proteins | sample MGYA00242171_ERZ509126 | MGnify/ENA primary metagenome ERZ509126 (study PRJEB26280, sample SAMEA2338648) | human gut metagenome | biome: human gut; feature: human-associated habitat; material: faeces... | reverse complement strand
GGCGAGCCAGCGGCAGCCCGATACCGGTTCCGCCCTTGCTGTTGCCCGACTGGTAGAAAGTGTTGAAAATACGCTCCATATCTTCGGGGACGATGCCCTGCCCGTCGTCGGAAACCGTGATGCGGAAACAATTATCCCCGGCGGCGAGAGCCACGCAGCATTTGCTTCGAGCGTATTTCAACGCATTGGACAACAGATTGTTCACGATCTTCGAGATGGCGTCGCAGTCAACCTGCGCCACCACGCCGGGCTCGACATGCCGTTCGAGGCGGATGCCGCCGACCTCCGCGGCCGGACCGAAACGCACGCACAGTTCGTTCACCAGTTCCGAAACGTCGCACGGCTTCATCGTCGGCGTGTAATCCGTCTCTTCGGTCTTGCGCAGATCGAGCAGCTGGTTGACCATCTCCAGCAGATTGCTCGTGTTCTTTTCCATGACGCGGAGGTAATCCCGGACCTTGGGCGGGAAATGCGCATCCTCCCTCAGAATCGATTCGAGGGGAACCTTGATCAGCGAAAGGGGCGTCCGGATTTCGTGGGCCACGTTGGTGAAGAAATCGATCTTCGACTGATAGTTGATCCTCTCCTGCTGCGAGGCGAACTCGGCGAGTTTCAGACGGTGCTTCCGGCGGACGTACCAGGTCCCGCACCCGGCCAGCAGGCCCAGCAGAAGCAGGTAGCACACGACAGCCGGCGCCGAACGGTAGAACGGCGGTTGAATCACGAAAGCGACGCGGGCCGTATTCTCGCTCCACACGCCGTCATCGTTCGAGCCGCGCACCTCGAAGGTGTAGCGCCCCGGCGAGAGATTGGTAAAATGGACCTCGTTGCGGTCGGTGAAGCTCCACTCCTTATCCTGCCCGACGAGCCGGTAGGTATAGCCATTCTTGGACGAGGACTGGTAGCTCAGAGCCGCAAAGGTAAACCCGACGGAGTTCTGGTTGTATTTCAGTCTGAGCTCCTTGTTCAGATGCAGCGGATATTTGAGCGGCGAAGGATTCCGGCCCCCGCGGTCGATCTCCACCCCGCGGTCGTTGATGAGGAGCCCGGTCATGCAGACCGAAGGGACGAACCCGTTGCGTTGCAGATCCCCGGGCCGGAAGACCGAATAACCGTTGATGCCGCTGAAACAGAGCCGTCCGTCGCGCATGCGCAGCGAAGCGCGGTCGTTGAACTGGTTGCCGGTGAGGCCGTCGCGGACGGTCAGGTGGTAGCGCACCTCCTGCGTCTCGGTGTCGAGGCTGAAAAGCCCGTTGTTGCTCGCAATCCAGAGCATTCCGTCGTCGCCTTCTTCCAGCGAGGCGATCGGCACTCCTTTCAGCCTGTCGCCGCCGGCATTGAACGGAACGAAGTGCCGGGTTTCGCGGTTCAGCCGGAACAACCCCGTCTCCGTACCCAGCCACACGTCGTCGCGGCTGTCGGTCAGGATGCAGACGCTGTTGGGCGTGCTGCTCCGGGCGAACATATAGTGCCGGAAATCTCCGGAAGCGACATCGAACAGAAAAGCGCCCTTGTTGCGGGCCAGCACCCAGATCATGCCGGGCCCCGCCTGTGCGAAATCGCAGACGGAAAGGTCGTTGCCTCCTTTGTTCACCCGCACGAAATCGTCGAGCTTGCGGTCGTAGCGGGCGAATCCCCACGGCGTTCCGGCGTAGATCGTCCCGGTGTCGTCGCGGAAAAGCGCCTCCACGTCGTCGTCGCAGAGCGAAGTCCCCACCCCGGGGTTGTTCCGGTAGTTGCGCACCGCCCCCGTCTTCATATCGCGGGTATAAACACCCCCGGCGAAGGTTCCCATCCACAGGCGTCCCCCGGCAACGAGCATCGTCCGCACGTTTTTCACCTCCCGCAGGAAAGAATCCGGACCGCCGCGGAAAGGTTCCGAGACGGTGCGCCCGTCGGCACTCACCTTCAGCACGCCCCGTTTGTCAATGGCAACCCACAGACTGCCGCCGCCGTCCTCGGCGAAACAGGTGGCGAGCGTCTTGCCCCGCTCCCCGATCTTCAACGGCATATGTTCGATCGGTTTGAGCCGGCGGGGAAGGTAGGTAATGCCGTTGTACTGCGTGGCGACCCAGATTCCGCCCTCGTGGTCGCGGAAAAGCGCATTGACCGTATGGGTGTAGCTCTCGCGGCGGACGGTCATGTCCGTCACGAGGTCGATCTCTTCCGAACCCGTATAAAAGACGAACAGTCCGTCGTCCGAACCGACCATCAGCTCGCCGCGCGAAAGCGGCAGCAGCGCACGGGCCGACATCTCCCGGCGCATCGTCCAGTCCGCGGCGCTCTCCCCCGACCAGACCATTTTCGCAAGTCCGTCGGTCTCGAAACACCCCCACAGTTCGTCGTTGCTGTAACAGAGCGATCTGACCACGGAGGGCACATGTCCGCTCCGCTCCTTCGCATAGACCGCCAGCCGCTGTTTCCCCTCGCTGTCGAACTCCGCGACCGTTCCGTTCCGGGCGCTCACGAAGACGTTCCAGTCCGGGCCGCCGACCATGTCGGTCACGGCGTCGGACAGACGGCTGTTCTGTTCGAGCGTGCCGTCCTCGGGATAATAGATGAAAAACCCCTGGGCCTCCGTGCCGATCCAGATTTTGCCGTCGCCGTTCTCGAAGATGCGGGTGATACGCCCGGTGATGACCACGCCGTACTGCGTGCGCACGCTGAAAGAGGAAAACAGATCCTTACGCTCGTCGTACAGGTAAACGCCCTGCTCGGTCCCCACCCACAACCGGTTTTTGCGGTCGGCGCACAGCGCATGGACCGACGTGTTCAGCAGTCCGTGCCGGAGGTCTTCCGAATCATAGACGCGGAACGCAACCCCGTCGAAGCGATTCAGACCGTCGGCCGTGCCGAACCACATGAACCCGCGCTGATCCTGGGCGATGCACCGGACCGTATTGTGCGACAGACCGTTGTCCGCGTTATAACTGACCAGCGCGTAATTCCGGGCCGAAACGGCTCCGGAGCACCCGATCAGCAGAAAGAGCGATATGATGAATCTTTTCATATATGAATCCATACGATAAAGGTAGAAAACAGTTTCCAAACGCGCAACCCGGCCGTTTTCGTACACCAGGCAGGTCGAATGTGTCCGACGCGGCCATTCGCGGACACGGGCCGCAGAATCACCGCGGCCCGCATCCGCCGTTCGGAAGCAGGCGTTCGACGGTCCCGGACAACGGGGCCGCGAACCCTATTTCTGCAACCTCTTCGGATACACTTCGTGCGTATCGGCCCACGCCTTCCATTTGGCCACGAGTTCATCGAGGAGCTCGGGATACCGGGCGGCGAGATTGCGGCGTTCGGTGCGGTCGGTCGGAATGTTGAACAGCTCCCATTCCTTCGATTTCTCGTCCTTGACAGCTTTCCAGTCGCCGTGACGCACGTAGCAGTTGTCGAAATGCTCGCCGAAAAGATAGTCGTGGAGCACGGTCTTCGGCTTGCGGATCGTCGGCACGAGGCTCTTGCCTTCCAGCGGATGAATGTCGTTGCCGCCGTAGGTCGCCGGATAGGTCGCCCCCGAGACATCGACGAACGTAGCCATCAGGTCGGGCAGGAAGCTCACGTTGTCGCGGATCTGTCCGTCGAAACGGGAGAAGCGTCCGGGCCATGAAACGATCAACGGAACGGCGAGGCCGCCCTCGTAGGCGCGCACCTTGTACTTGCGCAGCGGCGTATTGCTCACCTGCGCCCACGGCAGGCCGTAGGAGGGAGCCACCCAGCTTTGGGGATCGTTGATGTCGGCCACCGTGCCGAAGCCCGTTTCGGTATGGGGCTCGGCGCAGGCTCCGTTGTCCGAAAGGAAGATGATCAGCGTATTGTCCTTCTCGCCGCTCTTTTCCACCCAGTCGAGCACACGGCCCACGTTGTAGTCCATGCAGTGCACCTGCGCGGCATAGACCGACATACGCATCGCGGAGTGCTTCCGCTCGGTATCCGTCAGATCCTCCCAGCGGCGCGACTCCCACTCGGCGAGCTCCCACGAATCGTCCACGAGGCCCAGTTCGGCCTGACGGCGGAAACGAGCCTCACGGATCGCCTCCCAACCCGCGTCGTACTTGCCGAGAAACTTGTCGATGTCCTCCTGTTTGGCATGGAGCGGCCAGTGGGGAGCGTTATAGGCCAGGTAGAGGAAATAGGGCTTGCCGTCGCCCTTGTTGCTGTCGAGGAACTCGATGGCATAGTCGGTGAAAGCATCCGTCGTATAATACGGCGCCTCCGGAGGCGGCAGTTTGGTGTTGTCGAGCGTGAGCCCGCGGCCGCCGTGGGGCCGCAGATAGCTGCTGGCCCCGGCCAGGATGCCGTAGAAACGGTCGAAGCCGCGCTGAAGGGGCCATTTCTCCTGTCCGTGCATACCCAGATGCCATTTGCCGGCCATGTAGGTATGATAGCCCGCGCTCTTCAGCACCTCGGCGATCGTTACGCAGTTCCGGTTGAGATAGCCCTGATAAGCGGCAGGCTTCCGGGGAGACGGATCGCCCGGTTTGCGTCCGGGAACGGGGTCCTCGGACATGCCGCCGATGCCGGCCTGATGGGCATACAGACCCGTCATCAGGCTGGCCCGCGTGGGACATGAACGCGCCGTGGAGTAAAACTGCGTATAGCGAACTCCGCTCTTGGCGAGACGGTCGATATTGGGCGTGGGAATCTCGCCGCCGTAGCAGCCGACATCGGAATAGCCCATGTCGTCAACCATGATCAAAATGATGTTGGGCTGCTTCGCCGCCGTCGCAGCGCCTCCGGCGATCGCCGCGGCCGAAGCTCCCAATGCAAAAACGGTTTTATTCACGATATTCGATTTTCGATTGTTCTGTTATCTCTCTATTCTGTCTTCTCTTCCACCAGTCCGAATCCCATCTCGCACATCTGCGTAATGGAGTAGCCCGAAGTACCCGGCGTGATGGGCTGCAACTTGAAGCGGATATGAGTCGTCGTGTACTCCCGCTCGAAGTAGTAGAACTCCCAATTGGAATTGTACAGCAGCTTGAATTCGCTGGGAGCGGTGGGTTTCCACTCGCCGGACGCATCGTCGAGGTATTCGATGTCGTAAATGTAGCTCGTGTAGTAGTAGTTGGCGACATTCCAGAGCGCGAACGTGTTGAACGTAACGGGCTCCTGCGAATACTCGAAGTCGTCGTCCTCGGGAGTATCCTCGCCGGGGCCGGTGAAGCTCAGAATGTAGAACGGGATATGGGCCCACATCGAACCGGTAGCCGGCTGCATATGGCCGAGAAGTCCGTTCATGTTGCTGGTGTTGCCGTCGAAAACGTTTTTCCAGGCCGGGTTGTCGATCGAGTTTCCGGTGAACTTCGTTCCGTTGGCCCTGACGACCGTGTCGCAACGGGGATTGACCGGATCGTTATAGGCGTTGTAATCCCACGCCACACCGCGCAGATACCAGTTCATCTTGTCGTCGGCGGAAGCCATGCTGAACGTCAGGCCGGGAGCCGGCCGCGCGATGCTCTTATTCGGCGTCCGGGACTCGAACGAAGGCTCCGTCGAACTGTCGTAGCTGGTCCAGAAGCGTTCGTTCTCGCCCAGCTCCCGGAACTGCATCATGTAGCGGATGGCGACGGTCGAACAGGGGAAATGCCAGCGGCGGAAGAACGGCAGCAGATTGCGGTCGGCGTACTCGCAGGCACTCATCGCAAAGAAATCGCAGGCGGCCTGCCCCTCGAGCAGCTCGTCGGGCTCATACTCGAAACCCAGCTCGCGGGCGCGCTGGGAAACGTAGGGGAAAAGCCCCCAGCCCAGATAATCGGCCAGCTGTTTGAGCATCGTCGTGCGAACGTTGTCGTTGGCGTGACCGTACATGATGCCGTTGTCGCGGTTGCTGACCGTCCGGGCGAACTCCTTGTTGAGCTTGTCCACATTGTCCGCGAAATTGATCACCTGACCGGGCCACATGCCGAGCGTGCGCGCATAGTGGTAGTAACCGATATTCAGCGAGGGCTGCAACAGTTTGTCGCTCTCCTGCCACGGGCTTTTCACCGCCTCGCCGAAACCGAAGAAGACATTAAACCAGTTGGTCGAACCGTCGGTCTGCGCCTGCAACAAGGTCGTGTTGATCAGCTTCTTTTCATCCACGAACGTCGTGGAGGACTCGCCGCGCAGGAACCCGATGGGATAACCGCCGTACTGCTGGACGTTGGCCGTCGGGAAAAGCGCCGTCTGCCCGGCATCCGGCAGCTGGATGTCGGAATAGACACGCATGGGAGGCTGGTTGGCGGGATCGTAGCCGCCGAAACGGTAATAGGCGTCGGCGATCTTCCCGTAGTAGTCCAGAACGCCGTCGGGATCGGTCATCGCGCTCATCTCCGAAACGCCGGCCGTAAGGATCACCTTGTCGGAAACGAGCTCCGTCCAGTTGAGGAACGCCATTGAATCGGGGTCCTCGCTGGGTGCGGCCAGCAGCGCAGCCCGTTCGAGCATGGTGTTGATCCAGTCGCCGAAGCGGGTTTCGCCCTGAACATAGTCGTCGGAGGGAACCGCGTTGCCGACCGTAACGGTTATATCCCCGGCCGGAACCTTGTCGGCCGGATAGCAGAAATAGAGGAAACCGCCGAAATAACTCGAAACGACATTCGTTCCGGAATGGAGCGATCCCCGCGTGACGACATTCCCGTAACGCTGGCGAAGCTGTCCGGAGAGCAGCTGATGGCCGATGCCGATCTGGTATTGCAGGTCGTCGGTCCCCTCGGGAACCACGATTTCGACCTGATCGCCCGAAGCGACGTAGAGGCCCGTGCGCTGAAGCACGGCCGAATCGGGGGCGAAGGCGAGCGGTTCGTAACCGCCCTTCACCGGAACCTGCACACCGAACACACGCTCGATGCCCGAGGAGACGATGCCCGGGAATTTGTCGGCCCAGTCCCAGTAGGGATTGCCCGAGGAGCCGCCCTGGTCGGAACCGCCCATATCGATCAGCGGGGCCTCCTCGGTCAGGTCTTTCGAACACGAAAAAGCTCCTGCGCCGATGACTGCCGCCAGCAATATAATCAATGACTTTTTCATAGCTTTATCTTCGTAATGATTCCAATTCTCTTATTTGTCCAACTTCAAGTCGTAGTCGATAAACCAGTTGGCGGGGTCTTTCAGTTTCGCTCGGTAAACGGCGCGTTCAGCGTCGGACGGGAACTTGCGGGTGACCATTCGGGCAAGCATCGACGGATTGTTGCTGTTACGGGCCATGCGCATTATGGTAAACCAGCGTTTTCCTTCGCCGGCCAGTTCGCGGCCCGTCTCCTCGATGATCAGGCTGTCGAGCACCTGGCGCCTGCGCCCGGCGTACTCCGGACTTCCGGGATCGAGCGCCCCCATGAACCGTTCGTCGGTGGAACGCACGGCCGGGAGGCTGAGCCTTCCGCGGACGCCGCGCCCCGCCTTCAGTTTCTCATAGGCGTAGATCGGCGCGTCGAACGGCGGATTGTAACGGTTGCCCGAAACCCAGTAAGGCTGGAAACCGTCGTTGAGAATGGCATCGGCGGCATCGTAGTTGCCCATCGCGGAGAGCGCCTCGGCAATCATCAGATGGATTTCCGCCGCCCGGTATAGGTAGATCGGAGCGTCCTGGCTCTGGATGGAGCGGATATAGTTGTATTTGTTGAACACGCTCTCCCCCATGCTCGTCGTAAAGGTGACCGGATCAGTGCGCGGATCTTTGGCTACCTGGGACCCCGTCATCTGATAATCGGCACGGAGCGAAAAACGGGATGTCAGCACCGCAGTCGGCTTCATGTAGTACTCGCAGACGGTTTCGCTCGAAAAGAGCGAATAGAGCGGATTGATCTGGCGCTGCGAATAATCGTAGAGCACCATCGTGAGGCCCTCGTTGGTCTGGGGATTGGCCGGCGTATCGGAGAAGAGCGAACTCCACTGTTTCGTCTTGCCGAACTGCTCCGAAAGGGTGAATTTGTTGTTGTCCCCGGCAGGCGTCAGAGCCTGTCCCGTGATCAGGTTGATGCCCCTCTTGGCCGCGGATTCGTAATCCTTGTTCCAGAGATAGAGCTCGCACAGCAGGGCGTCGGGCGAAATGGCGATGCTGTTCCAGATACCCGTCGTGCCGAACATCGTGTTGATGTCCACGCGGCGGAGTCCGTTGATGTTGTCCACGCCGGTGTTCATGAAATGAATCAGCTCGGGAATCAGCTCGTCGAACGTCAGCACGGGAAGTTTGCTCAGATCCGTCTCGCCGGTCATCGCATAGTCGTAATAGACGGCCTTGCCGTAGAGTTTGCCGATATTGAGGTAAGCCCAGGTGCGCAGTGCGACCGCCCCGGCGATCATCTGCCGGTAGGTGGTGGTCGGAATAACGCCCGGATAGCTCTTGTTATATTCGATGGTATTGCGCATGAAGTCGTTGCAGTTCATCACGATGCGGTACAATGGCGCAGGATCGGCCACCGAATTGTCCGGCTGAACGTCGTAGCGGAACACCTCCCAGTAGCTGTCGGGCGCCTGATCCGTAGGGGTCAACAGATCGCCCCACAGTTCGCTCGTCACCACAAGTTTGGGCGCTACGTCCTGCAAGGTCCCGTACAGACCCATGAAGGAGGCGTAGATATTCGAACGTTCGGTATAGTTATCGTCCGCGTCGAGCATGTTGTCCGGCGTCTGCTCGAAAAAATCCGAGCACGACGCCAGCGAAGCGGCGCACAGGACAAGCGTTATCTTTTTGAAAAGTTTCATAACTCGTATCGTTTTCACCGTTAAAAATTCAGGATAAGACCGATTTTCACATATTTCGGCACGGGAACCTTCGCAACGTCCATACCTGCCATAGCCATGTCGTAGGAGTAGGCGAATTCAGGGTCGGAGCCCGTGTAATCCGTGAAGCAAAGGAGGTTTTCACCCGTGATGAAGACCTTGAACCCGGTCATGAAGAGCAGTTTCTTCCGGGTCTCCCACGAAATCGTCAGCTCCTTGAGCTTCAGATAGGAACCGTCCTCGATCCAGCGCGAGGAGAAGCGGTTGTTGCCGGCCGGATCGCCGTAGACGACGCGCGGAATGTCGGTCTGCTGCCCCTCGGCCATCCAGCGGCGACCCATGCTGGCCGCCTGGTTGGTAAAGCCCTTGCCCAGTTCGTTGTAACGGCGGGTTCCGTTGTAGACCTTGCCGCAGCAGCTGTACGAGAAATTGGCGAACAGCGAGAAACCCTTCCAGCTCATCCGGGTATGGAAGCCGCCGAAGAAATCGGGGGCGGCGCAGCCGAGACTCTCCCGGTCGCTGTCCGTAATGAGCTTGTCGCCGTCGAGGCTGCGGAAACGCACGTCGCCGCCGGTGTAGGGATAGCCGCTCAGGGTCGTCAAGCCCTCGGCCGCAGCCTGCTCCGAGGTGGCGTAAACGCCGTCGGCGCGGTGTCCGTAATAGGAGAAGGGAGCTTCGCCGACCTTGTTGATGAGCGTCACGCCGTCGCCGAGGTCGATGGTCTGCTGGTCCTGACCGCCGAGGCTCATGATACGGGTCTTGTAATAGGCGATGTTGCCGCCGACGCGCCAGCGGAATTTGCCTCCGGTCAGCAGGACGCTGGCGCTGAGCTCCACGCCGCGCGACCGCATCGAACCGCTGTTCTTGTAGATGACGCCGGAACCGTAAACGGGCGAAGCCTTGGTATCGACGATCATGTTGCGGGTATATTCCTGGAAAATGTCGGCGCTCACCGAGAACTTGTCGCCCAGCAGCGAGAAGTCCACGCCCAGGTCGATGTTGGTCACGCGTTCGGGACCGATCTTCTGGTTGGGAACCCCGGCGCGGACCAGGCCGCTCACGTCGCGCAACAGTTGCAGCATGTAGTAATAACTGCCATAGGCGCTGCTGTAACGGCTGTTGGGGTTGACGCTGTATTCGCCGCGCACCATCAGGTTGGAAACGCTCCGGCTGTCGCGCAGAAACGGTGCGTTGCTGATCTTCCAGCCCGCCTTGACACCGGGGAAGAGATACCAACGGTCGCTGTATTTGCCGTAGGTCGAGGAGGCGTCCACGACCCCGATAGCCGAAAGGTAGAGCTGGTTCCGGAAATTATAATCGGCTTTCAGATAGACGTTCATCCAGTTCAGGAGCTCGGCGTAACCGCCCGAAGAGCGGCCCACGGAGGAGACGTTGGAGAGCGTGCGGTAACGGTCGGTCGTGGTGTTGATGCCCGATCCGCTGCTGGCCTGCGTGCGCGACGAGATCATCTGCCACCCCGCTCTCAGGTCGAGGTTGTGACTGCCGGTCGAGAAATTGTAGGTCACGCCGACCTTGCCGAAATAGTCCCTCGATTCGGACGAGCCGCTGCGGACCGTATTGAGCGCGAGACCGCCCATCAGCGGGGCGATGGTCCCCGAGCTCAGACCGCCGATGAAAATGTCGTCCTTGACATAACGGTAGTAAATACCGAACGTCATGTCGGCTTTCAGGTTCTTCAGGATATTGTAGTTCAGACCCGTGTTGACGAGGAAATCATAGATCTTGTTCTTGCCCTCGATGCCCGTCAGCATGGCCACGGGGTTGGAGACGTTCATCACGGGGTCGATCCGCGCATATTCGGTCAGGATGGCCCCGCGGTCGTCAACCTCGTAGATTCCGGTCAGCGGGGAGTGGGAATAGGCCGCCAGCAGCGGGTTGGTCTCGGGCGAAAGGCCCTGCTCCTGGAGCTTCATCTCCAGGAAATCGAAGGAGATCGAAGCGAAAGCGCTGAGTTTCTCGCTGAAATTGATATTGGTATTGCCGTTGGTGTAGAACTTGTCCCGCGTGGTTCCATCGACCACGCCGTTGCCCTTCTGGTAACCGGCAGTAACCAAATACTGAACCACAGCGTCGCCGCCGCGCACTTTGAGCATGTTGTCCGATACGAACGCGGGCGAATAGATCTCTTTCTGCCAGTCGGTGTCGAAACCGTAGCGCACCTTCTGTCCGGCGGTCATGTCGCCGCTCAGGAACGGGAACGCCTTGCCGATCTCCCCGGAATCCGCATAGTAGCTGCCGGCGATATCGGCGATGTAACGGCTGAAGTCGAGTCCCGAAAGCAGGGGCAGCGTCTTATTAATGAAACCCACGCCCTCGACGCTCTGCAATTCGACCAGCGTCCGGCTGACCTTACCGCGCTCGGTCTTGATCATCAGCACGCCGTTGCTGCCGGGCGAGCCGTACGGCATTGCGTCGGCGCCCTTCAGGAAAGTGATCTGCTCGACGTTGCCCAGGCTGACCGGTTCGAGCAGGTCGCCCGAAAAACCGTTGATGATATTCGACGAATTCTGGTCCGACAGGAAAGGAACCCCGTCAACGACCAGCAGCGGCGTATTCTGGCCCAGCAGCGTGCGGTTGCCGCGCAGGTTGAAGAAGGAGCCCTCCCCCACCATGCCGCTCTTGTTGCTCACGCGAAGACCCGCGAAGCGGCCCGTGAGGGCGTCGCTCGCCGTAAAATAACCGCGGTTGATGTCCTTGATGCCCACCAGCAGGCCCTGCGCCTTTAAGTCTTCGACGCAGGCCTTACGGCAGGCGTAACGGTCCATGCCGCGGTACTTTTCCGGGCAGTTGTCGTTCATCGTCGCCGTCTTGGTGAGGATGTTGAGCATCTCAAGGTTGTGGCGCTTGCCGACTTCAAAGTCGTTGAAGTCGTGCGCAGGCGTGATCTTCACGCAGCCGGAACCGAATTCACGGTCGACGTATTCGTCGGCAATCACCGGAATCAGGCGGTCGGTGAGCGGAAGCTTGAGCATCTTTCCGACAAGGTGCTTGTAGCGCTCGTCTTCGGGGTGAACGGCAACGGCCTGGTCACCGAAAAGCGTTTCAGGACGGGTCGTTGCAACGATGACGCCTTCTCCGCCGTCAGCGGCCGGATAGCGGATCTCCCAAAGGTGGCCCGGAGCTTCCTCGCTTTCGACTTCAAGGTCGCTCACCGCACTCTGCAGCTTCGGATCCCAGTTCACGAGGCGCTTGCCGCGGTAGATGAGACCTTCACGGTAAAGCTGAACGAAGGTCTTTTTGACGACTTTGCTTAACTTGTCGTCCATCGTGAAGTAAAGGCGCGACCAGTCAAGGCTGTCCCCTAAGCGCCGCATCTGATTGAGAATCGTGCCGCCGGAATATTTCTGCCACTCCCAGATTTTGCTGATAAAGGCTTCGCGGCCGATCGCGCGACGGTCTGTGCCTTCTTCCTGCAGCTGGCGTTCCACCACGATCTGCGTGGCGATGCCGGCGTGGTCGGTGCCGGGAAGCCAAAGCGTGTTGTAGCCCTGCATGCGGTAGTAACGCGTCAGAGAATCCATCACGGTCTGGTTGAAGGCATGGCCCATGTGCAGGATGCCCGTAATGTTGGGCGGGGGCAGCTGAATGGCAAACCCGGGCTTGGCGGGGTCGCTGCCGGCCTTGAAGTAGCCGCGGCTTTCCCAGACGGGGTACCAGCGCGCTTCAATGTCGGCCGGCTCAAAGCTTTTGGCGAGTTCGTTGGAGGTGGTCTGACTCATGATGAACTTTCAAAAAACAATATGTACGGGCGGGACAAAAACGCGTTCCGTCCGGCTGAAAATCTGTAGGACCCGTAATTTTCGCACGATTTAACGGATGCGAGAAGAGCAGCGCTTGCAGGAAAAAGTCGTTGTTTGCTTGGAGCCAGGTTATGAGCTTTTCAGAAAAAATTTGATTTTTTCTTTCGACTTAGGCAGAATGCACCGCCTACGAAGAGGCATTGGTCTTTCTCGTGAGAAAAATTTGGGGGTGTAGCTCAGCTGGGAGAGCGCTGCGTTCGCAATGCAGAGGTCAGGAGTTCGATCCTCCTCATCTCCACCACTTGCCTATTCCATAGCAGTTCAATGCAGTTTGAAAACCGCGTAAATACTGCGCCAATGCATTGAATTGAGCGGCACAAGGTGCCGTACAGAAATCCGGCTTCGTTCGACATTGTTCGTTCGAAGCCGTTTTTTTTGGGTATAACTTTGGGTATAACTGTGGTACTGTTTTGCCATACCCCTTAAAAACAGTTATACCCACGATGCCCAAAGCCGCAAAAACACTGACTTCCCGTGAAGTCAATGCCATCACAAAGGTCGGTCTGACCGCTCTCGGCGGTGCCGACGGCCTTTACCTCAGTGTCAAAGATTCCGGAACAAGATCGTACGTGGATCGTTACCGCGTCCGCAATACCGGCCGCCGCACCATGATCGGCCTCGGATCTGTCGCTGACATCAGTCTCAAAGACGCCCGGGCGAAGGCCATGGAGCTCAGAAAGATCGTTGATCACTCAATCTGTCTTTCAAACTTTCCGATTTTGTCTCCCGCCTCAGCAAACGTATCGTTAAACGTTCCTGCCAGCTTGCCCGATACGGTGGAGGCAATCGCGTAGTCCTTAAGTCCCATATTTTCTCCGGGCAAAATAAAGGCCCGCAAATGCGAGCCCGGAAACCAGCATAATGGAAAACTCCATCAGCAGAACAACAGCAGGTAGCAGAAATAGAGCAGAAAATAGAAAAACACGCCTGCCACCGCCAATTGCAAAAGCAATACGATGAATTTCATCACTGCCGTAAGCAGATTAAACAACGCCCCGACAAGATCAAAAAAGCAACCATGGTCGGCCCCTTAAGACGCCTAACACTTCCAGTAGAAGTGTTAGGCGAAAGGTTGCTCTATTTACCTTTTCCTGCTCTTGTTTCAGCCTTCAGACAGGCATTTAAAGCCCGTTCCCAATCAACCACTTCGACCAGAGGTATCCGTTCCCACTCCATCGGCCCGCTGTATGTGCAGCGAGCCAGGGAAAGGTAAACGATCTTCAGAGCATGATTGTCAAGCGACATAAGAATTGACCCTCAAAACGACATAAAAATTGACCCACCTCCAAAAGGGACAAAAGAACGGCATTTGACGTGCCGACCCGGAACGGCCGACAATCCCGAAGGACTGCCGGCCGTTTTGAGTCATCCGCAAGCGGTCAAGCTTGCATCAGAAGGATGCTTCTTAGAAGTTGAAGCGAACGTTGGCGAAGATGCCGTGGGTCTTAATGTCGTTACCCCAAGCACCGGAGTAGGACACGCCAACCGTGGCATGCTTGGCAACCTGGCCCGTGATGCCGAGACCGACATTGAACTGATCCTTGAGTTCGTTGCCTTCGATTTTGGCGAACTGGCCGTCAGCGCCCATCTGGACGTTGGCAACAGCTTCGGTATCTCCGAAGTAGTGCGACCAGCCGAGGTCGGCCTTAACGGCGACCGGCATGGTGCCCATCATGAACGGCATGGAGGTGCGAACGCCGAGCGTGGCGATCTGGATGTCGTCCTTGATGTCTGCGGTCTTGAACTGCTGGCCCATGGCAACGTCCGTAGCGCCGTCAGCCTTTACGTGGGCCCACGTGAAGCCGACGTACGGGGAAATCTTGGCGACGCTCAGGTCGAAGTTGTAGGCACCTTCAACAAAGCCCTGGAGTACGGAAGCCTTTTCGCTGTGAGCCGTGCCGGCACCGTTGAGAGCGCGCTTCGTGTCGCGGTCTTCATCCGTGTAGGCAACGCCGTACGTAATCGTGGCGTCAGCGATGTCGGTAAGACCATAGATACCGAAGTGCATGTCATCGGCGTCAATCTTGCTCAGACCGGACTTGTAGTCGGACGTGCCATAGCCGAAGAAGGCGCCGACTTTGGTGTTGTCGACGACAAACGCTTCAGCGCCGAGAAAGCCCGTGCGGAAGTCAACGTCCATCG
>ENA-ORRE01001605-ORRE01001605.1-human-gut-metagenome-genome-assembly--contig:-NODE-1605-length-14701-cov-3.367609_pt1 | contig 14701 bp, 19 predicted proteins | sample MGYA00242171_ERZ509126 | MGnify/ENA primary metagenome ERZ509126 (study PRJEB26280, sample SAMEA2338648) | human gut metagenome | biome: human gut; feature: human-associated habitat; material: faeces... | reverse complement strand
AATGCTTCTATTGCCGACGGACTTCATTCCGCCGTAACCTGCGGATAATCTTGCGCATAAATCTTGACGGCTGGAACAGAAATCGGTTGGCACCCGATTGTGCATGACGAAAGCATTTGGATGCCGAAATAGACCGTAGAGATGTAGACGCAAAAACGGAGGAGCCTGCTTTTGCAAGCTCCTCCGCACTGGTATACTGTATCGCTGAAATGTCAGTATTGAGGATACTGCTTCCACAGGCAATCCTCAATCGTTTTGATGGCACGAACCGTCTCGACAGCATCAACTCCGTTTGATAGAAGGGCGTAACCCCGATGTATGCAGCCATTCTTCACCCTTAATTCTTCGGCATACACGCCGCTGTAGTCCCAGCCTCCATTGAGCCAGCAACAGCTGATTGTACTGTCCCTCTTAGATTTCTCCGGATACTCCGGCAAAAAGGCTGCAGTATGCTGCGATTGTGTCTGTGCAAAATACACATCGTTACCTGTCCACACACCACCCAAGTTTCGGATACTTTCTCTGAATGTACGAAACCTCATGGGCTGTACCTCAGAAGAGTGTATTCGGGGCGTTATCAGGCGCTGCATACGTTTCCTGCGCCGGCAATGTCGCTGGTTTTATCGGGTTCTGCAGATAGTATGCCGTCAGCCACGACTGGTAGTGGGTTTTGGTCATCAGCATCAGCTCGCTGAACAGTTCAAAAGTCATGCTGACCGAGACATGGTTTTCCGGATTCTTTCCGAACCGCGGTACGATCAGGCCTTTGGCGTTGGTCTCTCCGGGACCGCTGTCAGCAACGAAAAGAAAATCCGTCTTACTGCCGCAGACGAGCTGCGCAGTCCGCGACAGACTTTTCCCATCCGCTCGTGCCCGTCCGTACCTTGCGAGCTTTTCCGCCGAAGTGCCGCCAAGGCACTGATAGAGCGGCGTGCTGTCACCATTTTTCTTCTTAGCCTGCATAAGATAGCGCAATTCACCATCCACCAGCTTCCGGCACAACTCCAACACCTCCGCCATATCGATGTAGATTTGAATGCTGTTGGTCTGACGCTGGCCGGAGGGCTTGCTGAGGTCGTAGGAGGCAAATGTAAAATGCGCTTTCCCGATCTCAAAGGCATCATTCAGACTTTCCACAAAGCAGTTGCGTGCATCGATGCGAATGATTTGGCTACGGTTGCGGTTATCATTCATGGCTGAGCTCCTTCCACAATGCCGGCAGATGTTCAAGTGCGTCGATAAGACGGTCGCTGTTTTTTTGGAACTGTTCCCGGAAATCCTCCTGAATGTCATAATTGAGATACAGCGCCTGATAGGTAATGGACCAGACCCGCTCCATGGATTTGTCAGGAAGCATTTTCTCCAGCTCCACGATTTGCTGTCTTACAGAGAACAGCGCTTTCTGCCATGCAATAAAATCGTTGTCGTGGATGGGTATGCCGAAGCTTTCTACCCACTCGCGTACGGTATGCTCTTCGGAACGATCTCCGCACTCAATGGAGTTGATGATATACTGGATCCTGGCACGCTCAATGGCGTTCGGATCCGTTTCTTTCGCATCCAGCTTTATGCTGCGGCCCAGTGGGAACAGGGCGCAAACCGTAGGCTTTGCATTATGAACAGAACATTTCCGGTCCCTGAGCAGCGGGCAACGCTTAATAGATCCTCTCGGCTTGAGCCGTACAATGGGGATTCGGGAGTTTTGCCCCAGATATACCTCGCAATATTGTGCAATGGTGTCCCGTGGCGCAAGTCCCAGTTCCTTGGATATGTTGTAGAGGTCTTTGGGATTCAGGAGAATATCCTCCCGGTTGATGCAGCACTTCCCGCACTGCTTGCAGTGAAAACGAAAATGCTCATCCGTTCCGATGCACATCTCGTCGTAGTGCTCCACAATGTGTTGTAATCTTTGATTCACTTTACTTCTCCTTTTCATAGAATAATCGTCGGTTTGTGTTGGTTATGGCCGCTCCGCCAACAGGGACAGTGCCGCCTTGAGCTGTTGAAGATTTTTTGCATATTGCTTTAGGAACGGCTGATCTAAGTCGAAATCCGAATACTTATATCGCCAGAACAGGAGCATCGCCTGTTGCCGATGGAATTCGGGTATCCGACGCATGAGTCGTGCAATATCCCGAGCAGAACTAAGATCCATTCTAAGAAACGCTTTGTCTTCCTCGGTAAACCGCCGTTTCATCCATGCCTTTACATGAACGGCCGGGCCTTTGAAATGATGTTCCTTTTCGCGGCTCACCAGATATTCCGGCTGGCCGTCATCTCCGATACCGGCAACGAATGGATAGATCCGGCAGGTTCTTGGTTTTGCCGCATGGACCATACACCGATTCTCTTTCAGAAAAATACAGGCGTCGTCAACACCTGTAACTTTCAGCATGAGCATGAAATACCCACATTCGTCCAGTAGGGCAAGTTCGGTATACCGCGCAATAAAGTCGTCCATGCAAATGATTCCCTTATCCTTTTCCCGCAGCAGCCGTGTCAGCCGGAATACATCCGGACTTTCCAAGGGAACGCTTTGCCGGACATGGCGGCAGCACTCGCCGCAGCAGGCGCAGTGAAAGGGGACCCTCTCACGAGGAGAGATTCTGTGCGTTGTTGATAAGACTTCTTCGATGTTCATTGTGATATTCTCCTTTTAGGCCACAGGAGGCGCCGATAATTCGACGCCTCCTGTTTGTGCTGTAAAGCCTGATTTATTTTTGTACTCAGCGTTTGGTTTACCCCTTTCAAAAGTGAATCCGCTTGAACCCGATTGGCTCACAGTAATAGAACTCGCTTTCTCCTGATGCAAGAAATATTTCCACCACATCGGAGACCGAGAGCGACCGCCCTTTGTAACCGGAAGGGTGCTCCATGTTGAAAACATAGAAGATATCCTCCAGTGTTTGCGCAGAAACTTCTCCGGCAAAAACGCAGTCGTAAAGCTCTACAGGGACTCGACCATTACTGACCGATATGATGTGATCCAGGCTCTGAAACGCAAGACGGTTCTCATCGTGCTCTATCGCAATCTGGTAGATGGCAATTTTCACGACAATGCACCTTCTCTCTCATACAGATCCTCTGTATCCATGCTCTGCAGTCGATATGGGTCTTCGCACTGTGGGTCTTCCGGAAAACGATTCTGCCGATCCGGTATGACTGCACGCAGCACATTGCGTCCCGTTTCCCGAAATTCATCCAGACGGATATCGCAGTCGGCATAGATGCCGGATACATACCTGCCGGCCTGAAAGCGTTCTCCTTCCTGAACCCTAAGCCCCAATGTGTTGAGGATCCTTCCGATTTCACGGGGAGGAAGACTCAGGACCACTTGAAAATCCGGGTGGCCATATTTCTCCATGCCATGAGTATGCGCATTGCAGGTATAGGGCAGGAACCCTTTTTCCTCCTTCCCGCACTCATCACAGGCTCCGTTTGCTACAAGATGGATGATCCAGTCGATATTGTTGTTCATACTGCACCTCATACTTTCTGAATGGAATACACGCTATTGCGCGTTTCAATCACGGTAGCTTCTTGTGTGTCTGCCAGAATAGCACAGACTGTGGAAGTCCTTCGGTATCCGTCAGTCTCCTGAATATATGCCGGCAAGCCGATATGTATCGGGTATAGAAGCTTTCCTGTCAGACAGATCTCGGGTTTAACCGCATCAGGCATCATCCCCGCCTCCTTCCAGAATGCGGCACATCTCGCGCATGGCATCCGTCAGGTCGGCAGAGAAATCTTCCCAGTCTGACAGGAATATAGTAAGCGATGCCAGATCGTGAAATACAGCGTCATCCAATACCAGGATTTCATAGTCTTCCTCGTCCATACTGTTGTAGGGTAGACTCAGATAGCCGTCTTTTGTGGCCAGAATAAACGCACCGGCATGGATCCCGTCGCTGATGGGATAGCGCCAGCACAGCTCATTTCCGTGCGCGGCATAATAGCGCAGCCTAATATCACTGAGCGTGCGGTCGGTGTTGTCGTTGTCTTTCAGGTATGTCAGAATCTCTTTGGCCGACATCAGCGTATCCGGATTGAGAGTGCTTAGAAGACCGCTCACCGTGTAAGGCCGCGTTTCCGAGCTGACAAAACCGATCAGCCAGAGTGCATCGTCCTCGACCATCTCACACTTCCAGTCCGCCTGTAAAGCGGCCTTCAAAAGAAGTGAGCCAAGTGTCATGCCGAAACCGTGTACGTCCTCTGAATCCTCCGGCAGAGTTTCCATGCGGGTCTCCGCGTCTGCTCGTACAGCATCCAGCAGCCGATTCAGATCAGCAACCGAAAACAGCCCATGCAGTGCACGGGCGCCCCAGTATCCTTGATCCTCCGGCCACACACGCAGAAGAAACCTTCGGCCCAGAACAGCCTTGATCTGATCTGACAGCAACTTTGCGATATCATCCCACGCAAGTCGGTAGGCTTCATATGCCCGGCTTTTATCAATCACCTTTTCCATACTTCGTTTCCCTTTCCGGCCGATATGGCCCATAATACTGTGTATCCTCCGCATCGGAGGTGTAGACGCCGATGCAAAGCTCGTGGCAGGGGTTGTGCTCCGAGTTGTATTCCGCAAAGCATACGAGTTCCTCCGGCTCGCCATCCCGCAGTAGATACAGATTGATGGCCGGATAGGTCGTATCTGCATACGCGACAGCTCGAAGATGTGTGCCGTCCGGCAGAGGCAGCGTGATGTGCGGATACGAAACGGTGTCCGGCGTCGGCGCTTGCGAAAGAGAGAACCGATTTCGTCCCGTTCTCCCGTTTTCAGAGAATCGCTTTCTCGCCTGATCCAGTTCGATCTGCAGTGCCGTGAAGATCTGCTCGACGGCATCGGCGTCATAGGCATAGGTGTTTGTTCCGGAGCAGTTGCCCAGAAGGCGCAGCATCCGGATAATTTTGTTGACGCGCGCCTCCGCCACGCGACGGAAACGTGCATTCTTGGTTTCTTTCATTTTGTGACCTCCTATTGTTTTCTACACAATCCACGAGAACTACGCGCGCGCCCCGCCTCATCACAGAAAACGGAGCTCCAATGCGGTGATTGCGCCATCCTGTTTATAAGCATATACGCCATAGCATCCGTCGCCGTACCCGGACGAGCTATAAAAGCCGTCCTCTATCAGCCATGCATCGCCATTACGGACGCGGTCGCAGAACCTGCCCCATTCCTCGTCGCTGTAATCCGGTTTGTTGTGGAAAAAACCAGCCAGCCCGGCGTCAACGCCTATGCTGCCGATTTCCTCCATGTCCTTCTGGCGCGGTATATCACCGTTTCGGTATATCCCGATCGCACCAACCAGTAAATACGAATACGGCGTACCGTCCTCATACTTACCTTTGTCGGTATGACGCCAGACATAGCAGGCATATTCGCCTTCACTGATTTTCACATTGTTCATCCGGCACCAGACGTCTTTGTCGTAACAGGGGTCGGTGATATCCACGCTGCCGTGGAAATCCATGACCCCGATCTTCGTTTTTCTCATTGTGTGTCCTCCTAACTGTGAGTGTTTACGAGAAACGATTTGCCTTCTGCGGAAAAATCACAGTTGGCACAGCTCCAGATATCCGCTTCGTCAGGATAGTGCGTGACCTCAACGCACTCATTCAACGCTTCCAGAAAAGTGCCGTTGCAGTCGATTTTCCAATCCTGCGTAACATGTGCTGTGACCTCGAAGCTCTTGGCTCCGCAGACAGGACAACGGTATTTGTGGTTTGTCATCTTGATTTCCTCCTGAGACCGGAAACGGAGCAGGAAATCCCTGCTCCGCAACCGTTGCGCCGCCTGCCATTCAGGCCAGCATGTCCTCGAATTCCTGTTCAGTCAGCGTTTTTACGCCCAGCTGCTGTGCTTTGGTCAGCTTGCTGCCGGCTTTTTCGCCAACGATCAGATAATCGGTTTTCTTACTCACGGCACCGGACGGATGAGCGCCCAGAGAAATCAGCTTCTCCTGGATGCCGTCACGGGTGTAATGCTCCAGCTTTCCGGTAGCAACGACGGTCTTGCCTGCGAAGGGGTTATTCATGGTGGTTTCCATAGTCAAATTCTCCTTTGTTTCAAATTGAATTTTTCTCAGCAGCGGACGCCAGAGCTTTGCCTCCTGAGCATCCGCATACCAGGTATAAATGTTGTTGTGCATGGTCTCGCCAAAATCCGGCAGCTGTGTGAAATCGAAGCCGTTGAGAATTGCCGCCTCAAACTCAGCCCATGAGCCATGGAAATAGCGATCCAGATCCCGGCCTGCATGGCGCCCGACCATCGGAATACCGAGACCGGCGATAAACTTTGCCAACGTGCAGCGGCGGCTCTTTTCAATTGCCGCCTGCAGTCGGTCAAAGGATCGCTCGCCGAAACCCTCGGTGCGTACAATATCCTCACGGTACTGCTCCAGCTCGTATAAGTCTCCGAAATTTCGCACCCAGCCGTGACCGATGAGCTTCTCCAGCGTTGTTGCTGAGAGTCCTTCGATATTCATGCGGGTCTTTTCACAGAAATGTGCAAACTTCTGCACCAGCTTGGCTGCACAGTGCGGATTACCGCAATATAGCTGCCGCGTGCCGCCCGATGTGTACTTTACCGTTAGCGGCTTTCCACAGCAGGGGCAGATCATGGGCAGCATATAGGTGTTGCTCTGCGTTTTATTGTCCGCAATCTGCGGAATGATCATGTTCGCCTTATACACGCTAATCTCGTCACCGATGCCAAACTGAAACTCATCGAAGATATCAAGGTTGTGCAGGTAAGCGCGGCTGACGAGTGTACCGTCAATACTGATCGGATCGAACAGACCGGTGATGCTTACCATACCGGTTCTGGTCGTGGCCAACTCCACGCCGCGAAAACGCGTGCTATAGAGTTCATCGGCCCACTTGAGCGCAATCAGGCGATTCTCGTGATGTCCGGTTGCTCCAAGGCTTTTACCGTAGCGGAGGTCTTCATATTCCATGACGAGACCATCCACCGGATATGCGAAGTCTTTGGGTTCCATGCCGGCGACTGTATCTTGGATGTCCTGCTCGCTGTGCCCGGCATCCAAAAAGATATACGGCACAACCGAGAAACCACTGCGCTGCAGAAATTGCTGCTGCGCAAGCTTGCTCTCAGGCTCCAGATGGTCGCTGACCAGTTCGAAAGCCCAGAACTCCAACCGGCGCTTGCTTGCCTCACCGGCGTCAAGCTTTCGCGTGCTGCCGGAGGCCAGATTCCGCGGATGGGTATAGGGCTCCTCCAGACTGGCATTGATTCTGCGGAAGCTCTCCCATGAGATGACGCCCTCTCCGCGCACCTCAAACGATTCCTTCGTGGGGATCGTCAAGGGCACGTTTCGGAAGGTGCGCACCGTATGGGTCACATCCTCGCCGATGATACCCTCGCGGCCGCGGGTGATGGCCTGCTTCAGTTTTCCGTACTCATACCGCAAAACCAGAGTAAGCCCGTCCATCTTCCAACTCAGCAGAACAGCACGTCCTGCTGCAAACCGGATCAGATCCTCAATGGACTTCGTCTTGCCTGCGGACAGCATGGGCTTTGTATGCCGCACCTCCGCCAGGCTTTCCAAAATCTCTCCGGAAACCTTCTGCGTCGGCGAGCCGGAAAGCACCAGCCCGATATCATGCTCCAAAGAGGCGAGCTCCTCTGTCAGTCGGTCATATTCCAGATCCGTCATAATAGGAGCATCGTTTTTGTAGTAGGCGATGTCCGCCTCCGTGAGCCGCTCGATCAGTTCGCGCATCTGTTCCAGATTGGTATTGTTCTTTTCTCGCATAATGCTTCTCCTTTTTGTTAATAGATTTTGCTGAGATACTGCCGGACAGTCTGAAGCCGATCCTGTGCGGCATTCTCTGCATCAGGGTCGGCTCCGTTAAAATCCATGTCCAGGATCTCAACATCGAATTTGTAGGGGCAGGCTCCGAATACTTCCCGAACCATTCCGTCCTTGACAACGATGACGACTTTATCCGTTCCCATCACCCCCTTCCTTAGGATGAGCGCATGGGTGGACCGGCATCCAATCACCGCATTCCCGGCAGTACAGCTTACCATTGCTTCTGTCACGGATATTTTTGAGCTGCGTTCCTGTCATTTCGCGGCGTTTTCCGCACCCGGAACACTTGACCCATAGAATCTCTGCATTGCAAAGCACTTCAGGGCGATATTTCCGGTTGAATGGAATAAAATCGCACCACGCCGGATTGTCCGGCAACCGCGCCATATGCAAACTCAGCACATCCAATTCAAACTGAGAAGGACTTTGTTCCCAATGGCTTTGTTCTCTTTCCCATGCGAAAAGCTGCTGATATAGCTCCTGCTCACCGGATTGCCGGATCAGTTGTTTTGCCAGACGGGTCCATTCGGCTTCCGGCAGATCTCCGATATCGGTCATCACGCCGTGCCGATAGCCGAACACCTTATCCCGGCCTTCGCTGGAGATGAGGTAGCTCCGTCCGGTATAGTAGTGAACACGCAGATCCGCAAAGGTCAACGCATGCTCGGTATTCCCGATGTTATCCATCTGTATCACCTCACAACGCGAGTCTGCGGCTTTCCTCCGGAAGTACCTGCTTAAAAAGCTCCATATACCGCTGAAAGCCCTCTGCGGTCAGCGGCCCTTTCAGGGATGTTTCGCTCCAACAGATGAGTTCTTCCTCCGGGACACTATAAGCATCCGGGATAAATCCGGCTCCGTCATAGTGCGGACAATTGGGTCGGATTAGCTTTTGCATCTCCGCCTTGGTTGTGGCGGAAACTATCATCCGGCATTTCTTGTCTGCAATGGCATAGAGCAGCTTCGGCATATAGCCAAGCTGCCTGTAATAATGCAGATACCGCTGAAGCTCGCTAATGGCTCCAAGGCGGAGCTTTTTGACTCGTTCAGGCGTATCTGAGGCGGCAATCTCCGCAATACACTGGATGATCACCATCATGTAATCGGCTTCCACTGGCATTTCCTTTCTGCATTCCTGCATGTAATATCTATCTGTACGGGTATGCCGAAAGGCTCCCCGGAGCAAAGGGTAAGGGAGCGGTTAGGCTCCGATCTATATAAAAAAGCACTTAAAGAACCGAAGCTCTCTAAGCGCTTTTGGACCCAAGGATCCCAGATATGAAATTGATAGCAGGGAGGGGGCATACTCCCCGCCGTCCCCGTCTGTGCCTCTGTTTGTGAGAGGCAGAAGAAACAAAAAAGTGCCTGAAGATGTTCATCCTCAGGCACTGTGTTACTCATTCACTGTAATTGCTCGGTGGCAATTCTGAAACTTACATAAACATTATAGCAGGGATTCTGCCATTTCGCAAGTGGAACCTTGAAAGTTCCTGCTATACGCTGAATGCTGCAAAGTCAATGCTCATATACGGTGAAGAAGCAGAAGAAAAAGATATAGTCCTTGTTTGTTAGATAAGGTTTAGGCAATTGTACTTTTGTGCAGGAAAATGGAGGGCAAGGGACGATCCTTACCCACCGTTACTTTTTTCTCATGGATCGGTGCTCGCAAAATCTTTCAGATTAACGAATTGAGGATCATAATCTACTGTGCTACTTTCCATGCCTTTGCGTTCTGGCGAATATTCCAGTATTTCTGATAAATACCCTCCTGTAAAACAAGCTCGTCATGCTTTCCATGCTGAACAAGTTTCCCGTTGTCGATGACTAAAATCTGCTCTGCGTCCCGAATGGTAGACAGGCGGTGTGCAATTACAATCAGTGTCTTATCTTTTACTAAAGTGCTGATTGCCTGCTGCAAATACACTTCATTTTCGGGATCAACGCTTGCGGTGGCCTCGTCCAAAAGGACGATAGGGGCATTTTTCAGCATGGCGCGGGCAATGGATATTCTCTGTTTTTCACCGCCGGACAGAGTAGAACCGCCCTCTCCAATCATGGTATTGTAGCCCTCTGGTAATAAGGAAATAAAGTCATGGCAGCGTGCCTTTTTAGCTGCTTCTACAACCTGCTCATGGCTTGCTTCCGGGCAACCAAACTTAATATTGTTTTCAATGGTATCTTTGAACAAATAGACATTTTGAAATACCATGCTCATATTTTTCAAAAGGCTGTCAGATGTAAATTCCCGAACATCTTTGCCACCTATGGTAATGCTACCGCCTTGAATATCCCAAAAGCGGGAGATCAGACGGGTAATCGTTGTCTTTCCACCGCCGGAAGGCCCGACTATGGCGGTCATTCCTCCCTGCGGAATGGTAAAGCTGACATCATCAAGAATTTTCGTTCCCTGTTCGTAGGAGAAGCTAACATGATCAAAGACAATATCATAACTTTTTAAGGAAATATCTCCGCCCCCGTCATCAATATTCTTTTCTCCCTTAATCCGTTCCACACGGTCAAGGCTTGCTTCCATGGAGCGTATCATGGCGGTCATTTGCCCCATTACCTCTACAGAATTGAAAATAGAGAATGAAGCAATGAGGATAACCGCAAGGCTTGAAAAATCCAGTTCCCCGCCTAAAGCGAAAATCTGTGATACTAATATGATAGCGCAGGCAGCTACACGGAAAACCATAGAATATGCCACATTCATAGGTGCGAAATCCCGTTCAAGAGCGTAAGACGCTTCCATACTTTTTTCATAAGCCTTTTCAATGCCACTTAAATTTTTCTCTGCCATATTGAATGATTTGATGACGGATATTCCCTGCACATATTCCAACGTAGCCTCAACAGAAGCAGCCTGTACCTGCCGCTGTTTTGCAGTCAGTTCTTCTCCCTTTTCCTGCATACGCCCATAAATCAGGAACGAGCAGAGAACACCTAAAATAAAAATCACACCAAGCCGCCAGTCAAACATCAGAATGAATATGCTGGTCACCACCATGTTTACCATTCCGGTTGTTACACGGTCAAGAAGGTGCATGGAGTAGTTTTCCAAAAAATTAAGGTCAGTTGTAACTGTTGTTGTAATGTCCCCCATATTTCGCTCATGGAAAAAGCCCATACCCACATTACGCAGCTTATCTCCTAACGTAATTCGCTCTCTGGAAACAAACTCAAATCCCGCTGTGCTTTGAAAGCTATACACTAAGTATTTGAACACCATGCGGACAACAAGAGAGATTATCAGTATTCCAAAAAGTACAAGCCAGTCATTCCCTGTAAATGCTTTGTTGTTCTGTATTTTTGTGAGGGTATAGAACACAGCCCCGACAGGGAACATTGCCACAATTGAGTCTATAAAGCTGAATACAAAACTTGCATAGATACGCTTTGACAAATCACCACTCAAACGCAATACTCGTTTAATTACTTTCAGCATAATATTTCCGCCTCCTTGTTCATACTCCAATCCATTGCCGATATATGGGCTTTCCACATATCCAAATAGGTCTGTGAAGAAGATAATAGCTGCTCATGGGTTCCTTCCGCTGAAATCGCACCATCCTCCAACACTAAAATTTTATCTGCGTACATGATAGTGGACAGGCGGTGCGCAATCACAATCAGCGTTTTCCCTTTTGTCAGATGGTCAATGGACTGTTGCAATTTATCTTCATTCTCCGGGTCGGTAAACGCCGTAGCTTCATCAAGAATAATAATCGGAGCGTCCTTTAGAATTGCCCTCGCAATCGCCAAACGCTGCCGTTCCCCTCCCGAAAGGCGGGCACCTGCATCCCCGGCGTTGGTATCATAACCCTTAGGGAAGCGGGCAATAAAGTCATCACATCTCGCCAGTGACGCAGCCCGTTCTACTTCTGCATCCGTAGCATCCGGCTTACCGATTCGGATATTGTCCCTCAGGCTCATATTGAACAGAAAATTATCCTGTGAAACATAACTGATTTTTTCGGAAAGCTCGGATAACGGCAGATTGCGAATATCCGCGCCGCCCACAGTTACCGCACCCGCGCTCACGTCCCAAAAGCGGGCAATGAGTTTTGCCAGAGTTGATTTCCCCGAACCGGACGGACCTACCAACGCTGTGACTGTCCCAGCCTTTGCCGTAAAGGAAACGCCATGGATAACCTCGATTGCTCCGTAGCTGAAATGAACATCTTTCAGCTCCACATCATTGCCGCTACTGTGTTGTGCTTCTATCGGCTCGGGCAACTCCTTTGCTTCTAAAAGTGCCATAATACGGGGCTGTATCTCATAAATTGCGGCAATGTCATGCCAAAACTCAATCATTGCCTGTAAAGAGCCAACAAGCCCCATAGAGAGAAGAATACATAAAATAACCTCGTTTAATGTCGTAGTACCACCCGAAAGAAGTACAACGCCGACGGGCAAAACAAATGCAATCGTTGAGGGCATAACAACCTGACTGATACTCATAAAAGGATAGCAGTGCTTATACCATGCGGTAGTAATATCCCGCACTTTCAATACTGCTCCCTTAAACCGTCCCATCGAAGAAGCAGTCTGATTGAACATACGGATAACTTCCATACCATTTACATACTCAACAATGGTTGCGTTCATATCTCCATTCGCGGACATATATTCTTTCATCCTCTCGCTGCGCCCTATCATCATGCTATAATAGATAACATTTCCCAAAACAGCCGAAGCAAGAGAAGCAAGCGCCATACGCCAATCCACAAAAAGCAGATAGGCAAACACAAAAATCGGAATGAGAATGCTTGCTGTCATTTCGGGAATGGCATGAGCAATCTGTCCTTCAAGTCGTTCCGTATCATCAATGACTAATTGCTTAAATTCGCCGGAAGATTTTTCCTGTATTGTCCCCATAGACATTTTTGACATCTTCCGCATAATTGCGCAGCGGATATTCTGTATGATTTCATACGCTGCCTTGTGGGAGCATAGGGTTGATTTTGAATATAGAAAGTGTTTTAGAAAATATCCTGCTAAAGCCACCAAGGTCAATTCATTGCAGGAATATAAGAATGTACATAAGAAATTGTATGATTTGCCATTCTTCAACGGTGGTGATGCTGCCGACAATTTCCGTACTGCACTCTATTGGGAACGCGGTTTCGAACTGGCTTTTGAAGGGCAGCGTAAGTACGATTTGTTGCGTTGGGGCATTTTGGCTGAGACATTGCAGTTGTTCCAAAGCAAAATGGATAAATCATTGAAAGGTAAATACGTTGCCGGTGATAATTTTGTGAAGGGAAAACATGAACTCTTCCCTATACCATTGGGAGAACTGCAAGCTAATCCCGCTTTAAATAATCAGAATAATCCTGGTTATGAATAAGATATTATTGCTATAAATAGCAGGATGTCATTCTGTTTGAAATGTTGAAAGATGTTTCAGAGCTGAAAAGGGTAACTCATTCCATTTTCAGTTCTGTTAAACATCTTTCTGCTTTTCAAGGCTATTGCAGCGATGATTAATATAAATGAATTATTGATTGTTTTCAAAAAATGCATTTTGTAAGAAATTTGTTACGTAAAGTCCTATAAAAAATGAAGAAAGTATCATTGTCCTATTTCGTTATTGGTATTGCATTATACACTTTGTCGGGATGTTCCTCTAAGCACGCAGAGAAAGCGGATTATACTTGGCTGAAATATGCGATAGAAACATCTGCTGCACAATTGGAATACACAGTCTCGGAAATTGGCGACTCTGTATTATTGCCCCGTTCCATTTGGACGGGCTATGATGTGAACTCCTTGTGTCAGCAGTTGGAAAAGAAACAGTTGATAGGCAAGGATTCTGCCCGGTTGAAACCTATACATGATAATTTAGGGAGTCGTCGTTATTGTTTCTCAATCTATGATTGGACGAGTGGCTTTTTCCCCGGTAATCTGTGGTATGCCTATCAACTGACAGGCAATGAGGAATTTAAAAAGGAAGCTGTCAAGTTTACGAACTACTTATATCCGTTGCGTGAATATAAAGGTACACACGATATAGGGTTTATGATGAATTGTAGTTTTGGGAATTCTTACCGTCTATGCCCCGTTGACAGTGTTCGTCAGGCATTGATACAAACAGCCGATAACCTGTGCGGTCGTTTTAATCCGGAAATTGGCTGCATCCGTTCATGGGACTTCGGTAAATGGAATTTTCCTGTTATCATTGACAATATGATGAATTTGGATCTGCTGTTTTATGTAAGTCATCTTACCGGGGATGATAAGTATAAGGAGCTGGCTCTAAAACATGCCGAAACAACAATGAAAAACCATTTTAGAGATGATTACTCATCTTATCATGTAGTTAGTTATAATAATGACGGAACGGTAGAAAAGAAATGCACACATCAGGGGCAGAAAGATGATTCTTCGTGGGCGCGCGGACAGGCATGGGGCTTATATGGTTACACTTCTTGCTATCGTGAATCAAAAAATGTGGAATTTTTGCGACAGGCTGAGAATATAGCTGCATTGATTATGCGGCGTGTGAAAACGGAAGATGCGATACCTTTGTGGGATTATGATGCTCCTGATATGCCGCAGACCCCTCGTGATGCATCAGCTGCTTCTATAACGGCTTCTGCTTTAATAGAACTGAGCACGTTGGTTGAGGATGGACAAATTTATTTTGACTATGCCGAGAGACTGCTCAAAAACCTTTCATCGGAGGCTTATCTGGCAAAGGTCGGTACGAATCAAGGGTTTATCCTGATGCATTCTACGGGGTCATTGCCCAACGGTTCTGAAATAGATACGCCGATTAACTATGCTGACTATTATTATTTGGAAGCACTGCTTCGTTATATGAAAGTAAAGGGGCTTAACTATAAGAATATTTAATCTTA
>ENA-ORRE01001600-ORRE01001600.1-human-gut-metagenome-genome-assembly--contig:-NODE-1600-length-14737-cov-3.023430_pt1 | contig 14737 bp, 20 predicted proteins | sample MGYA00242171_ERZ509126 | MGnify/ENA primary metagenome ERZ509126 (study PRJEB26280, sample SAMEA2338648) | human gut metagenome | biome: human gut; feature: human-associated habitat; material: faeces... | reverse complement strand
CGGAAAAGCCGTACTGCTGCGCCAGCTGTTTCAGTACCGGGTCAAACTGGTGACAGTAAGGGCAATGCCCCTGCATAAACAGCACCACCTTCCAGTCGGCCAGGTTAACCTGCCTGCCGTTGCTGAGGCGGAACCAGCGGGGGGCCGGCTTTTCTGTCCTGGCTGGCGTGTCTGCTGCCGGTTGTGCAGGCTGCGCAGCCATACCCTGCGGATTCCAGAGTCGTTCAATTTCATCCCGGGTGGAGGCCTGCACACCTGTGGCCATCATCAACAGAATAACCGACAGTAATTTAGTGAGAGACATGTCCGCCCTCCTGCTGCCCTTCCATCATGACCTGTTGCCTGGCTTCCAGTGCCTCACGCTCTTCCCGGCTGACACGGGCAATCCATGCATCCAGCACCTGGTATGCGCCGAACAGCACAAGGATGGCCGCAATCAGCTCCGCCAGAAAAAAAGCCATCCAGGGTTTGCTGTGAACAAGACGGGCGACGATATGAAACCAGACACCCAGGGAAAATACCCACATACCCGTAATATCAAGCCGGGGTAAAGAGAATTTATATTTTCTCATATTTAAAACACCATTATTATTCAGTATATTGCTGATTTCATCAATCAGACACAGTTATGTTAATTATCACGGATTTAATACTATGAGTTTATTTTTTGACAGAAAAACACTGGAAGCTATCAGAGACATTATCCGGGAAACAATGTTAGGCAATGTTGCCATTGTCTTACTGATAAACATTTCACCGGACTATATGGTACAAAAGAACAGTCCATCAGTTATCATGCTCTCTGTTTTTATATTAATAATAATATGCATTGAACTCTGGATGCTCCTCTCTGTAATAAATTACTTGTCCGCGTTACGAATAAGAAGGGCAAAACTCGCACTTATAATATTTATTCTCTGGATGTGTCTTATTCTCGCATTAACTATTCGTTATTTTATTATGTTTTCTGATGCATGGAGCAACCAGTAGAATATAATCATTTCCGCACCAGAAAACACTGCGGCAACAGCGAGCCACAAACGCTTATGCACTCCTTCTGATATGCCTGAAAAATATCCTGTATGGAGTAGCAGCAGCAACCATGACAACACTCCTGCCAGACCCAGCAGGGCAGGAGGGATATGCCACAGTTCATATTTCATAATAACAATACCTTCTGCCATCATCATGGACAGGGTGCAAACAACAAAACAGTCCCATGAAAAAAAACGCCTGTCAGCAGCAAGGAAAATCACTGTCAGTGACATGACTGTCACCTGGGCCAGCAATAAAGGCCATAAAGAAATAAAACTCATTTAAACGACCTCTTTAAAAATTCGGTTTAAAGTCTTCAGAAACGTTCAGGAACTGTTTTGCCAGGTCATCCTGCGAAATAAAGCCGTATGATAACGGACGAACACTGCCCTGTTTCGGGTCAACCAGCATCATGGCCGGGAAATATTTCACGCCGAGGCGCTGCGCCTGCCCCCGGTCAGTCCGGGAATCCGGCAACAGCGGATTAATTACGTCATCCACGGAAACGGGAATAACACTCAGACCATACGTATCCCTGAAGCCATTAATGACCTGCGCCAGCTGCCCGTCGATGGGGTCCTGACCCCGGTAAAAAAACATGATGCCGTAGTGTTCAGCCAGTTTCGCAATGGCCTGTCGCTGCTGCGCCTGGTCTGCCGCCAGCTGGTTCCGGACCGTGCCGTTGTAATGGCTGTACTGCAGGTTATAGTCCAGTTCGGGATGCGCCAGCATGGCTTTTTTGGCGCTCATGGTGAAAAGCCCGGCCTGCTGAGTCCAGTAATTCTGCAGCCGGAAATATTTCACAAAATTATCCACGCCGGGATACAGAATGGCTTCATACAGCGCCCGCTTTGTTGCCGTCTGCAGCACGGCCAGTTTCTGCATAATATCCGGTTCCTGACGGGGGGCTGCAGGTGCGGGTTGATTTTCTTTTTCCTTCGGATTTATTTTCTCGTTATACCACTGCCAGCCTGCATCTTTCCCTGACGCCGGAAAAATAAAGCAGCAGAGTAACAGTGGCAGTAATGCTTTATTCATCTTCATTCCTTTCATCACTTTTTCTTTCATCAGGTTTCTGCAGGTCAGTCAGGGCAGAACGGTTATTTTCCATACCTTACTGTCCTGCCTGTTTCAGCTGGTCAGCAATCTGTTCTTTCACTTTCTCCGTCAGAACGCCACTGTCCGGGATTTTCTGGTTATTCATCAGGTCTTCGTAAAAGTTAGTGAAATCCAGTCTGTCGAACTGAATTTTCTGCAGCTCATCAACCGTAATTCCCCGGCAGTCAGGATGCTTCGCACTGCCAAAACTGATACGCAACTGACCGTTGCGCCCCTGCTGCTGGACTATCTGCGCCAGTTTAGAATCAAACTGACAGTAGCTGCGTTTTTTCTCCAGACAGACTCCCAGCACTTTCTTCGAACAGAATTCTCCGACGCTGACGGTCAGTTTGTTTGATTTTGCTTTAGCCAGGGCTTTTTCATCACTGCTGCATTTAGCCAGCCCGATATCCTGTCCCCAGCCGCTGTCCTTACAGCAGTTGCTGTATCCGGCTGCAGCCTTCTTACAAAATTTCGCCTGACCGGTGAAAGCACGGACATCCACCCCGTTCAGCGCCGCAACATCCTTACCTGCAGCGGCCAGTGCTGCCAGTTGAGAAACAGCTTCGGCAAAATCATTACTCTGCCCGCTCTGAGCCTTATCGCATTCGCCATCGAGACAGAAGACGTCACCACCACAAATCATGACCTTTCCGGATGTTTTTGACTCGCAGGAGTACGTGGCATATTCATGCAGACAGGCACCTTCTTCGGAGTAAAAGGCACACTGGTGCGACGCCAGGATACAGGCAGGATTGTCGGTGTAGGTCTGACAGGTTCCCTTGTCTGCTGACTGCGTGACATACGTGTCCCGGTATGCCCAGCAGCTCTGGTACATGCTGTATGACTGACCGTCTTTCACCAGCGTCCTGTTCCCGCCAGCCTCCGTACATTCTGTTTTTGTCAGTTTCCCCAGCTCCTTGCTGAACGGGCAGCTTTCAGACCAGACAACATACGGGGTGTACGAGGCTTTTTTTACCCTGACAACCAGACGCAGCTTCATTGCCGTATGACGTTTGAATTTTGTATTCCCGACCCGGACGGGGTGAGATGACGTAAAAGCCACACCGGCAGTCAGTGTTTTCTGTACTGGTGTAAATGAGGCATCTGCTGAGTATTTGGCATTCCAGCTCAGTGGGGTTCCCAGTACTGTAATTGTCATAGGTACACTCTTCTGCAGGTAAGTACGACTCCAGCTGTAATGCGCATCGACAATTTCACCGGTAACGGGAGAGGTAATGGAGACAACATACTGACCATTCACTTCACGTGCAGGTAGCTGACTCATTTCATACTCCAGCGTCCGGGTTTCCCATGTGGTACTCCCCTGCAGCTCCATACGGGCAGTTCGTGTGCAGTACTGCTCCACCTGTAAATCCCGCTCACAGGTGTAATTCGTGTATTCACTCCGGCTAATCTCCTGCGCACTGCACTGCTGCCCGGTGTTTCCCACAATGCTGTCAGCCCGGTTCACCACATCCCTGCCGGTCTGGATAAACGGTGCATCCGGTGAAAGAATGTCTTTCGGCTTGTTCATGAATGACTCTGTAATGGTTTTTCCGGTTTCACCGGTCGCCCATTCCGTGGTGCCGTCATTTTTCAGGCCGCCATCCCCGCCGGCAGTCACGCCACCGTAATATTTTGTCTCGTCCGGATTCGCGTTATAGCCGGGGATACTCTCCTGTGGCTTAAAGCCCTGAATACTGCTGCTTCCCTGTCCTTTGATCTGGTGAGCAAAATCAGAGCCGGCCCGGTAATCACTGTTGCTGTCAGCCTGTGCCATGCCGGCAACCAGAGCCAGTATCAGAGGTAAAATACGTTTCATTTCCCGGAATCTCCTTTCCCTGCCAGTAAATCATGAGCCACCTGCCGGCAGTCACCCGTGGCGGCCACTTTCTCCAGCGCCTGGCCAACCCGCAGGTTTCCCCGGATGATGTCGTATCCCTGACGGCAGAACACCACCAGTGCCGGTACACTGCGAATGCCGTACTGTGAAAACAGCGTCGGGTCGATCTGAACACCATCTGTCGCGCCGTCTTTCACCAGGGACAACACGGCTTCAGCGGTGGTCTTCAGGTCATTATTCACCATGCCCCGCAGTGTGGCCGGAATACCGTAGTGCCGGGTTTCGCCCAGCATCCGTTTCAGCCCCTCTTCGGGAATGGAAAACGACACAAAATACAGGGCACCCTGCCGGGGTTTCCCGTCCTGTGAAGCCTGCTGTTTACGAACCAGCTCATCCAGGAAATGGTTATCTGAACGCTGAAGGGGGTTTTCCAGCACCTGTTGCTCCGCCCAGGCTTTCAGCTGATGGTCAGGTTTTTCACGCAGTTGTCTGCTTAAATTTTCCTGCTGCTTCAAGAACTGGCGGTTTTCAGGTGTGTTCACATTTTCTGAGGCATGAACAGTGATATGCATCCCTGCAGTCAGGGAAAAAAGCGCAAATATTTTCCAGTTCATGATATATCCTGATGGCATTATTACAATTTAATTACCCGTAGGGTTTTCTCTCAGTTTTTCTGCCAGTTTTAAAAAAGCATCAAATTCTTTCTGACCTGCACATATTTTACTGGCTGTAACCGATACGGTTATTCCTGATGTATTATTGGCAGAGTCTTTAACATCATTATTATGGACGGAGACATTATCGGGACTGAAAATATAAACCTTTTCTCTGGGATAATCCCTGTCCACCTCCTCCCGCCACTGAATCTGTTCTTTATCAAAACGGTGATACATTATTGAGGAAAACCGGCACAGCCAGTCGTCAATACATGACAGCTTATCCAGTAATTGTTGCGAATGACGGACCTCACAGGCAAGCTGCCGGCACTCCATAATGCACCGTGACACACCACCATTTGCATTCACAAGCGCTTTCATCTCCAGCAGAACACCCATATCAAGTATTCTGGAACCATATTTTATATTATTACTCATTACATCCTCCTCTGTTTTTGCTTACACACTTATCCTGAATGAATACGTTAAAATACAAATATTTTAAAAACACAACAGCAAAAACACATACAAAAGTAACCTCCAGATATAATCGAATGAGAAATATTTTCCCTGATATATCTGTTTTTTGCCACTCATGAATATTTTCACCGAGAATGCCATCAGGAGCAAAATAAAATAATATCACAGACACCATTACCAGATTAAAAGGAAACCATTTTAACGTTTCATTTATCAGATGGATAAGGACATAATATACATTTATAAAATTATGTATGTATTTATTTTTCATCATCTCAATTTTCATAGATATTCCTCTCATTTGTTAACTCGATTTACAGGAAGACACAGTTACGTTTACGCCACATCAGGTAGCCGAAGTTTTTCTTTGTGTTGGGCGGATTTTTCCCGGTTTCCCAGCGGGTCACGCTGCGCCCGAACGGGTGGCACTGTCCGCTGTCCGGATACATATTCACCATCTGATAACGCCAGCGTTCTTTGGGCAGGATTGGGGACGGATATTCATTACAGACGGCGTTATTTTTCCCGATGGTTTCCATAATCATGCCCTGACGGTGCAGCTTGAATGCCATGCGTTCACTGACCAGCAGGGAAGACTGCAACGGACTGGACTCATTACTCACCCAGCCATTAAACGGGTACATACTTCCCTGCGAACCGGCACACCAGAACAGAGCATCGATGGGCATATTAAAGGCGCTGGCAATGGCATCTGCAGCACAGGCCCCCTGGGCTATCGGATTGGCAAAGATGACGGCTTCCGGATTGAGAATGGTGGTCAGGCTGCTGTCCGTCCAGGTGGGGTCAATTTCAGAAAGATAAGCAATATCCAGGTCACCACCTTCCAGACAGCCCAGCGATGTGATGATGTTAAGCCAGTACGTCAGCGGGTATTTGTACCAGTGAACGTGATAGAACGCCCCGTTCACCTGCTTCTCATCCTTTTTCGCCGTTCCCTGTGCCGTTTTACCAAAAGCCGGCAGGCTGAAGCCCAGGTTCACCATGCATCCCGGTGATCGGGTGACGTCAGCGCCATCGGCTCCCAGTAACCAATGGCCAGCCCGATACGCCTGAACAGCGGCGGCGGTGCCGGACAAATCTGAATGGGCATCGACGGGTTCGCCGTGTCGGGGACCTTACCCTGACTGACTTTGATACTGCCCAGCGAGAGCGGGAAAATACAGCTCCAGCAGATATCCGTGATCGGGTTTACAAAACGCCCCTCACAGGCAGAATCCGCAGACGCTGCAGGGACATGACCGGCGAGAAGGAATAACATCAGCAGCCACAGGCCTCGCTTCATTTTCTGCCCTCCTCTGCCGGTATAAATTCCACCTTCAGGAAGCGATCGCCGGGAACGGCGCTCACCCGTGCCGGGACCTGATCGATGCCGAGACGCTGGCAGAGCACACCGTTCTGGTCAAAGTAAATACGGCTGTCCAGCGCTTTCTGCATCTCCGGGATACTTCCCTGCACCAGGATAATTTTGCTCTCCAGTGTGGGCGGCGTCTGGCGTTTCATCCAGGCCACCTGCGCCGGATCATCGCCATTGATGAAATACAGCGTCTGGTTAAAAGGAACATACTGCAGCGGATTCATCACTTCACCCTGACGGGCAAACACCCGCCCTTCGTTATCCCGGATATCCGCAGCCAGTCTGACGGACGGGTCAAACAACCGGCTGGCGTATTTCTCCGTGCGTCCGATACCGGGCACGGCAGGGGGCCGCAGGCTGTTACGGATCACCCGCTCCTTAAAGGCATCCATTTTCCGGCCCATCTCACCGGACTGCTCCAGTGCCGTCAGGCGCTGCATGATCACCGTCAGCATGTCCGGCTCCTTTACCGGCCACAGATCGCCCCAGGTGCCAAGATCGGCGGCGACCACACTCTGCCCCCATATCAGCAGGGCAATCAGCCCCCGGCATCTCATGGTTCCGCCCTCATTCGCCGGGCAATATCCTGCTGGATTTCCCGGGTGATATCCGGTGCTCCCTGTACCACGGCAGGCGACACCAGAATGACCGCGTGGTGTTTCTGCTGCCACGCCTGCAGGCTGGCTTCCAGTGCCGTGTTAAAACGCGCTGAAAGGGCTTTTGACTGTGCTTCTGACAGTTGTTTCTGACTGGCGCTGTCAAAAAACGCATCCACGGTCTGTTTCATGTTGAAGGCGACAGTCACCGGTGCGTTCAGTCTGACAATGCCGTAACTGACGGCTGCGTTCAGTAACACCATTGCCAGGCATCCCGGCAGCGTCCACCACCAGTGGCTGCGTCGGGGGGCTGTAACGTCAGTCGTTTTTTGCGTTGTGGTCATGCAACACTCCTGTATTTCTCATGTTCTTCCAGCCAGGCTTCCAGCGAAGCCATCTCCGGCCCTGACTTCTTCCACGCCAGCTGCCACACCGCCTCATGAATACTCAGCCCCTCTTTACGCTTCTGCTGCACAAACTCAAAATCCGGGCCGTCAGAGCTGTACATGGCGCGGCTTAACGGGTCCACAAACAGACGGTGCCAGGAGGAATGGTTTTCCACCTGCAGCAGGAAGGAACTGAACCACTGATCTCTGGCCGCACCGAACTTACCAATCATGTCACGCTGCAGTGGCAGGAACTGGTCCGGATACAGCTGGTTGTATTTCGCGAACTCCTTCGCACTCTGTTTGAGGATAATTTTGTAGGAGGAGTTACCCCATGCCGCGCGGGCAGCACTGGAGGCCTTGTCAGAGTCAAAGTCGACGATGTTCTGTGTGATGGTGATATAGGCACCGGTATGACGGCGGGCGGTACGGTAACCTTTCTCAATAAACTCACCGACCTTGTGATTTTTGAAGTCCAGCAGACGCCATCCCTCATCAATGACGTTCAGTTTTTTGAGGTTACGCGGCGTGCGGTACATCCTGTTCTCGATGTAAATAATGAGGCTGAACATCACCGCAACCAGCAGTGACGGACGGTCTTCCAGTCCGCCCAGCTCCAGCACCACCATTTTCGCATCATCCCGCAGGGACGGCTCATCGGAGTTAAAATACCGGCCGTAAGTGCCGCCGGCGGTATATTGATCCAGCAGGACAATCATTTCATCCAGACGGCTGCGGATGGTCGGTGACTCGACATACTGGTCGTTATCACGGGCGTTTTTCAGGAAATCCACCACATCATCGATGCGCGCTCTGTTCTTTTTAGCCAGCCAGGAGGCCCTGACCGCCTGCAGCAGCAGACCTTCATGCACTTCATCCAGGTTACCGTTGGGGCTGGCCATCACCGACAACTGGTCACGGACACGCTCCGCTGACTGGTCAATATCGGTGATGTTCGCAAACGGGTTAAAACGCAGGGTTTCACCGTCCAGATACACCCCGCCCATGTTCTCACACAGGGACTTGTAGCCATCCCCCATGTCGAACACCACGGCAAAGCCCCCGGAGTCCAGCACGCTGCGGATAAGGGGCTGTATCAGTCCGGTTTTACCGGCCCCGGAGGTGCCACAGACCGCCATGTTGTAGTTGGTGTTATTCATCCCCCGGAAGAAAATATCGATAAACGCCAGCTGGTTACGGTAGGGGGGTGCCAGCAGACCTGCCGGTGTCAGGGGGTTATCCGCCACTAATGGCATCAGGTTGGCCACATTAAAGCTCTCTGCGCGCTGAACCACACCGGCCTCTTTCAGCTGTTTAAACAGCCCTTTCCCGGCCATAAAGGGCAGGCAGGTCAGGAAATTGCGCATGTGGTTAAAGCGCGGTGAAATCAGCTCAAAACCGTTTTTTCGGAAGCTGTTCAGGATGTCCTGCTCCACTTCCAGCGCCGTTTCATTATTGTCCTTGCAGAAGGCTGTGATGTTGAGGAAGTAGGACACCACGGAGGACTGACCGGAGCCCAGCCGCTGACGCAGTTCCCCCCACTCCTTCGCCTCTTTCTCCACGGACGGAAACCATTTGGCATAGGAGGTCTTCGACTTTTTCTCCAGGTCCATGTACTTCAGGTTGGCTTCGCTGTGGGTTTTCACCTGGTCTTCCACCACCAGAGTCAGCGTCAGGATAAACGGACAGGAGATGGACAGTTCCGGGTTCAGCAGATTGCTGTAGTTGTCGGCCATGTTCCACAGGAAGGCGATTTCCGGGTTACGGGCCAGATGGAAATTCAGGATGCGGGCCGTGCTGTTCCTGCCGTTCTCACGCAGGCCCAGCGTCAGGTAATCAGCCCGGACTTTCAGGTCAAAACTGTCCTCCACACACTGATAATTCAGATCAGAATACGGGTCCAGCTGACGTCTTTTCGGATACAGGGAGTCCGGGTTATGGTTAATCATCTCCCCGACAATATCGATAAAGGCCTGTGCATCCACCGCCTGTGTGGTGATACTGGCCCCCTGTAACGACGCCCGGATGATTTTCACCAGGTTTTCCATTTCCAGAATGTCAGCCCGGCTTTTTTTCTTCGAGGGAGAACAGTACGAGAAGAATACCCGGTAATGGCGCAGGGTCAGGGGCAGATTCATCCCCTCCGGCAGCGGGAACTGTGTCGCTGCCGCGTTCATATAATAGGCACGGGTAATGGCGTTAAACTGTTCAGCCTGTTCACCGGACCAGGAGAACTCACGCAGCCCGTATTCAATTCTGTCACCAACAAGCTGGCTGGACATCAGATGGATGCAGAACGGCACTCCGCGCGGCAGTTTGGTGCGCAGCATGTGGTCGAGCGCCTCCACAATAGACTCATTCGCACCATTGATGGGAATGGCTTCCAGCATAAAGCCCATCGTGGTGTCATTCATGAACAGGCCGGACTCCTGGTTGTAATCACGATACGGCAGCAGACGGCTGAACTGCGGGAAGTTCATCTCACCGAGGATCTGATTAGCCTGAGCGGATTCATCCGGTAATTTAAGCGCAGTCAGCAGTGAATTAACCGCCTGAGTGACGGTCTCAAGTGGGTTATTACTCATATGAGTATTCCTTAGTGCGTTTAAAAAAGGAAAATATCAGTCTGTGGGCCGTGGATATATCACGCAGTGCCATTCTTAAAACCACAGCACAAATAAGAGATGGAGGCTTTTAACAGGAAAACAGGATTAACGTTCCTTTACTGAATGAGCATCATTTAATGCCTGAAGTTGTTTTTCGCGTATCTTATTGCGCTCGTTTTCTCTTACCCGTTTCACCTCTGCCATTTCGTTTCTTTCTCTACACGCTGATGCAAGCTCTTTTGCCTTACCAAGACTTAAAGGTTCAGGCTGATAATTAAGTGTTTCCTGAAATGCTTCTGCTGCACAGGGGGTATCCTGAGCAATCTCTGTCAGTTGTTCTGGTGTTGCAGGTTGTTGCTCAAGGTAATCATTGTAAAAAAGACCACATATCAACATAGCCATAACGCCAACAAATATAAAAGCCAGAGCAGATTTTAAATATATCGACTTCATTTCATTTTAGCCTTATATAATTCCCACTGTCGGATATACTCCTCATACTGAGCTACTGGCACATTAACGATGGCTCCGGCACACTCCAGTTTATTAACCGGTTCAGTAAATGCGCCTGTCGGTATATTCACTTCCAGAAGTTTACAGTCATTTTTCCAGTATCTCCCGACATCCAGTTCATCCATCGAGAATGACTGACTGGCGAACACAACAAGCGTAATAAAAGAAATACATCCAGTAAGCACACTACAAACTAATATTTTTCCTCTGCTGACCTGCAGACTGAATTTTTCAGGGATAACAAACATAGCCAGTGCGTTAACAACACAGATAACCACAAGAAAGAGGCACAGGCATATAAACCAGTCAATATTATTTTCTTCGAAGTAGTAAGCTCTCATTGTCCACTACCATTCAGTGTTTCCATCACGTTGTTCAAAGGTTCATTTGTTTTAACTTCAATACACTCCCCTGTATTTCCAAAGCCCCTGCCTCCACGCGCTTCTATTCTCCGAAGGATCTCTACACATACATCCGTATTTGGCATGGGTGTAATATTCCAGATACCACCACCGCCAACATTTTTCATCAGCACAAGAAAGATAAAGGTATGCATTCTTTATTACCTCCAGTTAAATATTAATCACTGAATATTCCTTCAGTTAACTTATGAGGTTATAAAACACAGCAGATTTTCATTCAGATTTACTCTCTTCAGCAAACTTCCGGATGGTATCCTGTTCACGCTGACGGGTGGCAGACTCCTGCATTGCATCCACTTTCTCCTGCCAGAGACGCCGGATATCCTTTTCATCCCGACCAGTCAGTTTTTTACCGGACAGCAGACGGTTAAGCAGTTCCTGTCTCGCATCCGGTACGTCTTCAGTCAGACGCATAAGCTGAAGCAGGCTCTGACGGCTGAGGACCATGAGTGATTCTGGCAGGAGGGTGAAGAAGCAAATAAAAAAGCATACCGCACCACTGCAGGCAAGGACCGCAAACAGGATTTTCAGATATATACCATCAACGCCGAACACAGCAATAACACAGGGAATCCATGCAATACACGCACAAAACGCCAGGATGTTATCTATTCGGTTATGTCTGCGATATATCTGTTGATGTTCATCCAGAATAGAATCTATTTTTTCAGTTTCTGATTTATGCATAGTGTTTCCTCTGCCTTTCCTGATACGCCTGACATTCAACACATAACGTCACACCGGGAAATATTTTCCGCCGGGCTTCCGGAATAGGATTTCCGCATGCTTCACAGAGATAAACAGGAATACCATGAGCATTTATTTTCTGGCGTATCCGGTTTATTCCTGTCATGGTCAGTTGTTCTGTCACTGAATATGCTTCATCGGCTTCATCACTCACGGAATATTCCTCCCGACATGTTCTGACACGCTACCGCCCATCCCTTTTCACGCACAGGGCACTCGTTTTACAGGCAGATTTTGAATACAGAAAGCCCGCCGGCATTGCCGGCTGATATACAACTTCAGGGCCAGTTAATTAATACGTGGTTTTCCCCACGCAGACGGTTTAATAACAAAAAACACACTGGATGGCTGATGATAAACATCCTGATTATCAATATAAGGCGCTATCCATAATGCTGCCGTCTGCTCACCCGTTCTTAGCGGACGGGGAGGTGTTACCGGCACAACTGAACTGACCGGAACAACCGTTTTCACTTCCCGGGCAGCGGTAAACAGCGGGCGTGGCGCCAGCAGTTTCTGCTCCGGAAGTGCCGTCACCGCAGGTCTGCTGCCGGACGGAGTGGTCGCGGTGACGGTCTGCACCGGCATTGTCCGGAAGTTCCCTTCAGCCAGGCGCGGCAGTGATGCCGCAACCGGCTTTGCTTCTGAGGACTGCTCCAGTTTTTTGGCCTTCTCATTGGCCTGCTCCATCGTCATACAGGTATCTGATGTGGTGGCGTTACACTCAAATTCCGTATTAGTTCCGGCACAGCCGGAAAGTAATAAGGTTCCCAGCAGAGGAATAAATAAAGAAATCTGTTTCATTGCCCTTCTCCTTTTTTATTACTCCCCACAACAGCAGAAATTAACTCTGCTGTCAGATTTATTTTTCCTGCACAGGGTTGTCCGGAGACTACTGTATTTCCCGGAGGAAAAAATAAACTCATCGCCATTCCCTTCTTCATCACACCGACAGCAGCCATATTAAAATTGTGTGGCAATGATTCAGAACTGAATTTCTCCGGTGCAGGAAGTACGATTCTTGTGGTGCAGTTACTGAGAACAGCATGCATAAAATCATCTGATATGGTATTACCTGGCACAGAGCGGGCAGTAATAACATGAATATTACGCATGTTCATTTTTATCTCCGTTGTTTCTGTTTGTTCTGGCATCAGGGAAATAAACAGGGCATTTCCTGATTTTTTCCGGCAGGGAAGCATCTTCCGTAAGAACTTCCTTCAGACGTTCATCTGCGGTTGCAACACGAATACATGTTATTTTTTCCGGAGCTTTCTGAACTTTCCTGAACAGTGCCATCGCAGCATATACCAGTGCCAGCGTGCTCCAGAGCATCAAAACCAGACTTTCCAGCGAGTTGTTAGTGTCTTCGATATACCCCTCAGCATCCGTGAAAATCACGGTGCAACGTTGATTCAGCGGTTCAGTGTATTTACCGTCGACCACTGCAGAGCAGTCACGGACCGGGAATTGCCCGGCAGGAGCCACCTCCCTGACGAACTCAATTTCCTGCATCAGCAACTGACCAGGTGTGGTGTTATCCTTCCATAAAACAAATAACGTCATCAGGACCATTGTGGCCAGCGGCAGAATAACGGTGTACATCAGACACCAGGAAAACACTCGCAGAATTCGGGCAATAACATACCGGGTAACAGCCCACGTTTTACGGAAAAACGAATTATTAACCATTGAAACCTCCTTACTTACTACCAGACATAAATGTCTGCGGATTCAGGTTGCCCAGCTGCTTCAGCATCTGGTCAGTATTAAAGCCGTTAAGATGACTTTCAGCTGATGGCGGAACAGGAACCGGACTTTCCGGATTGTCTTCTTCTGCTCTGTTCTGCGTGCGCTCCAGCGCCATCTCTTCCACGGTTTTCAGCTGGAAGCCGTCCTGGAACACCACGGTCACTTCGTTGCCCGCACCAATCGGTATCACCGGGTGATACTGTTCGGCACGTTTGATGTAGTAGTCACTGAGCGTCTGTGCGGCTTTCGATGCGCCGCCACCGATACCCATTTTCAGGACATCGCCTGCCCCGTAAGCGGCAGTAGCCCCCAGCCCAACCGCCGGCTGGGAGGCGCGCTCCATTCCCTGACCGATACCATCAACAAATCCCGCGCCCCATGCCCAGCCGAGGATTTTGCCGTTACGCATCACCACTTCGCCCTTGATACCGTTTTTACCCCGGAAGCTGACATGCCCCTTAATCGGCATATCAATGGTTTTGCCGTCCTTCAGGCAGCTGATATTGCGGGTACGTACAATGGCACGCTCACTGGAGACATCCCCCCAGGCTTCCAGCCCCACAAAACATCCCGTTGCGTCATACGTTTTGCTGTTCGGCATTTCCACCAGGCCGGTGATACGCAGCTGCATCGGCACCGTGGATTCATTACCGGTGACTGAGGCATTGGCATCCGCCCCTTCAATCAGCATGGCTTTCGCAAAACTTCCTGACGGAATGTACGGCAGCGATGGTCCCTGTTTTCCCTCATTACGGGTAAACACCTTACGCTGTATCCGGCCAGGCACCGGCACAGACTGGTACGTCACCTGTGGTGGTGGCGTGACACCATTCCCGGGATAAAACGCCGTCGGCGGTGGAACAGCAACGCTGCCCTGCGGCGGGAAGGATACGGGAGTGTTTCCTGGCTGTGGTTCGCCTTCCGGCCCGGGCGGTGAGGCTGGCGTCTGCGGTACTGGCTCTCCGGTCGCGGTGACGGGATTTGCACCCAGGGCTTTCACCTGCTCTGCCAGGGCAGCATTGTCCTGTCCCAGCTTTTCAATACGACGCTGGTCATCACCGCGCTGTTTGTTCAGAACATCCAGCTCTCGACGGATTTCCTCATACTGCTTCTGCATCTGCGCTGCCGTCACCTGCATCTCTGTGGTGGCATGCTGACGCACCTTGTCATCAAAGGTCGTATCCACCACACCGGTCATATCCGGCACAGGCTCCCGTTCAGCCCC
>ENA-ORRE01001595-ORRE01001595.1-human-gut-metagenome-genome-assembly--contig:-NODE-1595-length-14748-cov-5.067447_pt1 | contig 14748 bp, 7 predicted proteins | sample MGYA00242171_ERZ509126 | MGnify/ENA primary metagenome ERZ509126 (study PRJEB26280, sample SAMEA2338648) | human gut metagenome | biome: human gut; feature: human-associated habitat; material: faeces... | reverse complement strand
GGGAGGTTCACCTGACGCCATTGTGAGTCATCTAAATCTGATCTCTCACCTTCAACAATATCCCCACGATAGAACAACCACTCCTCATCGAAAGATTGTTCCCGAAGGGTGGGTTTCTTTTCACTGCAACTACTCAATCCCAACGTTATTAACAAAAACAATAGGCTGTATATACTTCTCATATCATTATATTTAGCAGAGCAAAGGCCGGCCTTCAGACAGGATCTTCATCCGGCCAGCCTCTATCTGGAATTTATTTCAATTATTTACCACCCCATTCCGGTGCCTGAACCAAAGCTCTGTTGTTGTCTAACTCTGATTGAGGTATAGGCCATACATATCCTTTTGACGAATCGAAGATATGAGAACCTGCCCCACCGTCTGCCCGGCATCTTTCATATGCTTTATCCATTTCTTTCCAGCGCATAAGATCAAAATAACGGGTACCTTCCAAAGCCAGTTCCACTCTTCTTTCATGCTTCACCACGTCGAGCAATTGATCATAAGAGAGATTGGAACCTTCGGCATCTTCCACCTTCGGCATCATCACATCAGCACGCTGACGCACCTGGTTCACCATTGACATAATTTCGTCTTTACCCGTATTTTGCTTAGCCAAAGCTTCAGCACGCATTAACAGTACATCAGCGTAGCGAATGACATACATATCCTGATTATCGGCAGCCCATGTAGTAGGCTGATTCTGATATTTACGCATAAACAACTGGAATGGACTGTTCCAGGACCACCATGCATCACTTACCTTGCCGTCATACGTATCACCATTTTTCGTCATCAGTGTATACGTCAGACGCGGGTCGCGAGTTGAATCATCATCCGGATCATAGATTCCCGAAGAGGTAATAGGTTTGCCATCCTTGCAATAAAAATCGTTTGCTAAATTCGGATAAGGCAACTGCCATTCCATCGGATAACCGTAGTTATAAGCTAAGAAACCACCCTCACCATTTTGTTGGTCGGTATTTTTAAAGCGAATGGCAAATACTATTTCTTTGCTGGCACCACCAGCTTCCGTAAACAGGGTACTGTAATTCGGGTCTATCTCATATTGGCTCAGGTTAATAACCTGTAAAGCAGCATCGGCAGCCTCCTTATACATCTCGTTGTACAGGTATACACGGGTCAGTAAGCCCAATGCGGCACCTCTGGTAGCACGGCCTCTATCAGCCGTAACAGGTAACATACCTTCGGCAGTAATGTCCTTCAGGTCCTTGATTATGTCAGCTACAATTTCTGATTTTTGTGACTTAGGTACCTGGCTCGTTTCAGTAGTCAACACATTAAACACCTTCGGAACATCACGGTACAGACTGGTCAGGTGATTATAAAACAACGCTCTGATGAACTTAGCCTCACAAACAATTCTTGTACCTGCTTCTTCACCTATTTTACCGTTCTCCAGCATTTGCGGTACTTTTTCAATAACATTATTGCATCGTGCAATACCTGCATAAGAAGCATTCCATACAGCCTTAGTAACAGCTGCTGTGGGGCTCATGGTATTGGTAGTGATCACATCGGGGCCCACCCACGGAATCCAGGCAAAATAGCCGTTATCCGTAGCAAATTCCAATTCACGCAAACTACAAGTATTTCCACCCGGCCAGCAAAATCCCAAGCTACCTTCACTTTGCAAAGCATCGTAGCAACCTACTAACGCTTTAGTCGCATCAGCCTCTGTATTCCAAAAATTACCGTTAGACAACTCTGACAAAGATTCACGATCCAGGAAGTCTGAACAAGAAAAGAGGGAAAAGGCTAATGACAAAATAACTGAATAATATATTTTTTTCATGATCTTCTTTATTTTAAATTATAATGTAATGTTTAAGCCCACAGAGAATGTCTTAGCATTGGGATAAGCATGACCGCGAGTATCGGTTCCATACTTTTCAGGATCATAATCGTCAATGCCGGTAATAGTCAGGATATTCTGTGCAGAAACATATATTCTTAAGCGTTCCAGTTTCGCCTTGCGAATCCATTCTTGTTTGAAAGAGTATCCCAATTCAATATTCTTCAGACGCAAGTAAGAAGCATCTTTCAACCAGAATGAAGAGGGTTGGCTGTTATAGTCACCATTACCCAGACGCGGGAAGTTCCCGTTAGGGTTAGCACTTTCAGAATAACGATCCAGGAATGCCGTCGTAACATTACCCGAAACGGTAGGATAATCCATCACAATACGGTCTACACCGGCTACACCCTGGAAGAAAGCAGATAAATCAAATCCTTTGTAAGCGGCATTTAAACCAAAACCGTAAGTAAAATCAGGGAACGGATTACCGATCACTGTACGGTCGTAAGTATCCACTACTCCATCCGGTTTACCTTCCGGACCGCTGACATCTTTATAACGGATATCACCCAACTTCAAAGCACCACCGCCAACAGAATTCTTTTCATTAGCTTCATCCACTTCAGCCTGTGTGCGATACAATCCATCGGCTACATAACCATAATAAGAATTGATAGGATGTCCTTCCAGATTGATAGACCAGTCTGTAATCCATGAATCTTTACCGTGCAGGTCGAGAATTTCATTCTTCACCTTACTGAAATTGACATTTGCACCGAATTTCCAGTCGCCCCATTGATCATTATAACCTAAAGCGAATTCCCAACCTTCATTCTTTACTGATGCAGCATTCACATAAGGTTCAGTAGAAATACCCACAATTCCGGGAATGGGCAATTGCAGCAAAATATCAGAAGTCTTCTTGTAGAAATAGTCAGCAGTAAGGGTAATCTTGTTATTCAGGAAAGCGGCGTCTATACCTATATCCGTAGTAGCGGTTGTTTCCCATTTAATGTCAGGATTAGCCAATGAGGAAATAGCCACACCCGAAACTTTGTTGTCACCCCATACATAGTTATTGCCCAAACCGATATACTGTGCAAACGGATAGTAACCGATCTCCTGGTTACCCAGTTCACCCCAGCTACCTCTTAGTTTCAACTGGCTGATAAAGCTATATTTCTCCATGAAAGCCTCTTGAGCAATGTTCCAGCCCACAGATACAGAAGGGAAATAACCGGTACGGTTCTTTTTAGGTATTCTGGAAGACTCATCACGACGGAGGTTGAATTCAGCCAAATAGCGATCCTTGTAATTGTAGTTCACACGGCCAAAGAATGATCTCAAAGCAGCTTCGGCAGCATCTCCCTTAGCAGAAGTACTTAAAGCACCGTTCAATACGGTGATATTGTCGCTCGGAAGATCTTCACCTGTTGCCGTGGTAGAACGGAAATTATTATATTGGTTAGACTGCCCCAGCAAGAAGTTGAAAGCATGGCCGTTCACATCAAAGTGATAAGTAATAATGTTTTCGTTGATCCACTGAGTTTCGGAATAATAAGCATCGGTCAGGTAATTCTTACCACTACCTCCCACAGGGTTACCATACGAATCCTGAGGAATATAAGCAGGTTCAGCACCAATACTGTTCCATTGGTTATATTGATAAGCAAAGCTGGTCTTGATAGACAGGTTCTTAATCGGCTCAATTTCCAGGAAAGCCTTACCGTCGAAACGGCTGTATTTCTTCTTTGAGGTTATGGTAGTGGCATAAGCCGGATTCTTAATAGCCTGCATTTTATCGTTACCATCCACAAATCCCCATTCACCATTGCTGTATTTATAAGGTACCGAAGGACGGGAATGCCATTTCATCTGTTCGAATACATAGTAAGTACCAATGGTCGGCTCCTCTACTTCTTCGTGGTTACCAGAAACATTCAGTCCTAAAGTGATTATATCAATGAACTTGCTGTCAGCATTCAGACGGAAATTAAAACGGTCAGTACTTGTACCTTCCATGATACCATCCTGTCCCATATATCCTACCGACCCCATATAATGAGAAGTTGCATTTCCACCCGACATAGACAAATGATGTGTCTGTATAGGAGCAGAACGAAATATTTTATCCGACCAACGAGTATTAGCAAATAAATCAGGGTTAGATCCATCTTTCATTTGCTGAATCATTTCGGGAGTAAAATTCGTAGTTACATCTCCCATAGCTTCATTCTGCTCATTATAAAGAGTTGCCCAATCCCATGAATTAATATAGGTGGGTAGAACCGTAGCTTTCTGAACACCGTAAGATCCACTATAAGACAAAGTTTTTTTGTCCGTATGTCCACGTTTCGTTGTCACCAAGACTACACCGTTGGCTGCACGTACACCATATATAGAAGCTGAAGCTGCATCTTTCAAAACCGAAATATTTTCAATATCATTCGGAGATACACTATTCAAACTTCCTTCCACACCATCAATCAACACCATAGGATTACTGTCACCAAAAGTGTTTATACCGCGGATACGGATTTCCACATCTCCCTCAGCACCGGGTTGCGCAGAGAAAGAGCTCACGGTAACACCACTCATTCGTCCTTGCAGCAAACTGGAAGTATTGGATACCGGAATGTCTTTAATGTCATTGACCTTTACAGAAGATACCGCTCCCGTCAGATTGGCTTTTTTCTGCGTACCATAGGCTACAACCACAACTTCATCAATCAACTCCGAGCTTTCTTTCAATACAATATTAATTTGCTGGTTTGCCCGGGCTATTTTCACGACTTGCGTTTCATAACCTATATAAGAAATCACGAGATTTTGTCCTACTGATGCCTGAATAGAGAAATGTCCGTCTACATCTGTAATCAGACCATTCGTAGTACCTTCTACTACTACAGAGGCTCCAATTATCGCTTCACCGGAAGCATCCTTCACAGAACCTTTTACAGTTACAGCCTGTTGTGTAACGGCTGATGTTGAAGAACCGAGATCTTTTTCCGTTGATGCATAGGAGAAAGTTACTCCACCAAGGAATAGCAATCCGAAGATGATTCGTCTTTGCAAAACATGTTGTTTATTCATAATATTTTTAATTAAAAAGTTACTGATGCAAAAGTCCCTGTTTCTTTATAAACAGGATAACAGAAAAGCACAAAAGAATAACAAATTCCTGTATCCGCTATCAAAAACAGGAATTTGTTATCAATCGGCACGATTCTTATATTTTTAAGCGCCTTCAAAAAGAAGGGGATCGCTTATTTTTTCCTACTTTTGAATATTGAATTTTAATCAGTACGCTATGACTAGAATAAGATTTATTTTATACTCTTTCTTATCGCTTCTCCTTTGTGAATGTAGCCTTTCAAATATAACTAATGCTGATAAGGTCCGATTGATTTTAGATACGGACTTGGGACCTGACTACGATGACGTGGGTGCCATGGCAGTGATGCATGCATTAGCAGACAGTGGATATGTAGATATACTGGCTACTGTATCTTCTAATAAGTCCGAATTAACAATTCCTTGTATTGAGATCATTAATACATACTTCAAACGACCTGATATTCCTCTTGGCGTTGCCAAAGGAGAAAGTGCAGTCACATTGGAATGCCCGCACAACAAGAAATGGACTGAAGTCTTGCCTCAGAAATATCCCCACCGGATAGCCAAATCATCAGATGCCCCCAATGCCGTCAAGGTATATCGCTCTGTTTTATGCACGCAACCGGATAATAGTGTCACAATCTGCACCATCGGAGCTTTCTCCAATCTAAAAGAACTACTACAATCAAAAGGAGACGAATTTTCACCGGAAACAGGAATAGAACTTGTACGCAGAAAGGTTAAAAAGTTAGTTTCCATGGCAGGAATATTCCCCGAAGGACGAGAATATAATATATATTGTGACGCTTCCTCCTCCTCTTTCGTTGTGAACCATTGGCCTACAGAAATTATTTTCTGTGGATTCGAGATTGGCTACAACATAATAACCGGTCGCCGGGTTAGCCGGATGCCTGTAGAAAATCATCCTATAAAAGATGTGTTTTTACTAAGCATGTCGCAGGGAGAACCACAAGGTAGATGGAGTTGGGATCAGGCAACTGTTTGGGTAGCCATAAAAGACTATACACCTTATTATATCAGCGAACGGGGAATTATATCTGTAGACTCTGAGGGTAATAATACATGGAGAGCTACAAAAACAGGAAAGCATATCCGTTTAATAGAGTCTTTACCTGCAAAAGAAATGGAGGATTTACTCGAACAATATATGATGTATTGCCCTAAACATTAAAATTATGAGAAAGCTATTATTTATATTCGTACTCTTTTTAGCTTCCACTGCCGGAGCACAGAAGCTATTACATTATGATTTAGCAGATGGATTATCAAGTTCTGAAATCACTTCCATCTGTGAAAATGACTATTATATGTGGATTGCCACAGAAGATGGGCTCAACCGTTTCGACGGACATCGGTTTAAAGTCTATAAATCGGGGAAAGCGACAAACAACAGTCTTAAGAATAATAATATAGAAACCTTGTTCCTTGATTCCAAAGGCTTGTTATGGATTGGCTTTAAGACCGGAGGAGTAGATATATACAATCCGCGGACCGACCAGTTCATCCACCTCAATGAGCAGGTTTCCGACCCCATCCCTAACCGGATTGTTTCCATATTCGAAGACTCTGATCATAACATCTGGTTGGGAAGCTGGGAAGAAGGTATATGCAAATTAACTCCCAAGAATACAGAACGTACCAGTTTCACAGCCGAACGTAGCCATTCAGGAGCCATTGTCTCCAGTTTTGTGGAAAAGCCTAAAGGACATATATGGATCAGCACCTATACAGGACTTGTGATGTACAACTCCCGAAAACAAACATGGACAGACATTACTCCCAAGAACCAGACCATCACACAACTACACGACACCGGAGAAGACAATACACTGTATTACTCTTCATGGGATAATGCGCTCTATGAATTAACCTGGAGCCAACAACCCGAACAAGCCCGGACCATCCATCTGCATAACAGCAATACCCCCATATACCGCATAGAAGGAGAAGCAAACAAACTTCTGATCGGCACCTGGGGAGAAGGAATAAAAGTATATGATAAAGAGCAAGAGCGTATTTATCCACTACCCGGCACAGAACATCTGGGTACCACTTTTATCAATGCCATTTATAAAGATAGCCTTGATAATATCTGGATAGGTTCATACGGAAAAGGACTCTATAAGTACTCCTCCTCAGACAGGGGAATCAGCCAGTTGCTCTCAATTCGTAAAACTCATTCTCCCATCACTTCTATCGCCCTTTTACAAGACAAAATATTGTTGGGAACCTTAGGTGACGGTATGTATCATTTCGATATGCGTACCTCTACTGAAAAGGAGAATTATAAAAGCAAAGACAAATTCAAGGACCATATCTTATCTATCGGGCAAAATAAGGATATTACGTTAGTGGGGCACGATGGCATAGGATTATTATATTCTTTCCAGAATAATAATTCACAGGAAATTCAATGGAAAGAATTTACGGCAAGCACTGAATTAGAAAAGATTACGACTTTCTATATAAAAGACAATAAAGTGTGGATAGGCACCAAACAAAACGGTCTGATGTCCCTATGCTTGGACAAGAAGAACCGGCAAATAAAAGATTATATCCATTATGACTATTTCAGTCGGGACAGGATAAACGCTATCATACCTTATCGTGACAATCAATTGTTTATAGCTTCACATAACGGGCTCTCCATCTTCAATGCATCAGACCAGGTCACTCTAAAAGACAAAATCATCGACCAGGAGATTGTGTACTCTATCATAGAAGATAAGAGTAATAAATGCTGGTGGATAGGAACATCAAACAATCTGTTGAAGATGGAAGTATCCAATGATTCACTGCAAGTTTCTACCGCATTCCCTACATACCCATTGCCGCAAGGGGCCATCAAGTCATTGTTGCTCGATGATAACCAGAATCTATGGTTCTTTATCGGTGAGAAGATATTCTGCTACATAAACAGTGAACAGCGCATCTGCGAACCGAATATCAGCTATTGGGGCAACTCTTCTATCCTTTCAGCCGAAAAAACAACCTATGAAAACAAAGAATATATCCTGTTCGGCAATACCGAACAACTCATGGTTGTGGATGTGGAAAAGGCGCTGCATCAGTATGATAAGACCAAACTCATATTGACTGATCTGGAAATCAACCACCAAAAGATACAGGTAGGCGATACGATAAACAACCGGGTGATTTTAAAAGAGAATACCGAATATATTCCTTCCATCACCCTGTCTTATGCCTCCAAATGGATATCCCTGTCCTTTACTGAAATAGGGGAAGCCAACTACTGCAATAAATACCTATACAGGATGATCGGTTTTACCGACAGCTGGCAATATCTTGATATGTCCGTACCTCTGACCTTCTCACAACTCAACCCAGGTACATACACTCTGGAAATTATGAAATATAACGAAGAGTCAGGCACCAAACCATGCTGGTCCATGAGTATTATTGTCGCTCCACCCTGGTGGAAAACACCTTTGTTCTATTTCATTTCCTGCCTGATTATCCTGTTGAGCATCGCACTCATAATATATATGATTATCAGACACTACAGAAGAAAGAGTATACAAAAGATACAGGAGATGGAGACTTTGAAGAAAGAAGAACTATTAAAAGAAAAGGAAAGTTTCTTCGAAAGTCTCGGGCACGACCTGATTACGCCTTTATCTTTGATACTGGCACCTGCCAATGATATGTTGCGTGAAACCAAAGAAGATGATATTCAGTATGAAAGGCTGTCCATTATCACCAAGAATGCTGCATTCTTATCCGATCTGTTTTCTACAATCCTTGACTTCAAGCGAGTGGAATTCTCTGAAGTAAAGATAAACAATAGAAACATAGAAATCGTATCATTCTGCCGCATCATAGTGAATGCATTCAATTATCTGGCAAGCTCTAAAAAAATCCAGCTATCCTATCAGGCCAACATCCCCTCCATACACATATGGATTGACAGTGTGAAGTTTGAAAGGATTTTATATAACTTACTGAGTAACGCCATTAAGTACACCCCCGATCAAGGCAGTGTATCGGTGGCACTGGAATATATAGATGGACAATTGAGTGTATTCATAAAAGATACGGGACCGGGTATCAATCAGTTATACCAGGCAACCGTATTCAATAAATTCTACCGGGAACCCCAATACAATAAGGAAAACACTCCCAACGGATTGGGCATAGGATTATATGTCGTGAAGAAATTCGTATCAGTAATGAACGGCACAGTTTCTATTGACTCACAACCCGGACAAGGCACCACACTGTGCATCAAACTACCGGTAGAGAACTCAGAAGAATATCAGGAAACAACTGATATTACCGAATTTAAAGCACAGGCAACCAATATAGAGAACAGTGCCACCATATTACTGGTAGAAGATAACGAACAGATACTTAAATACCTTGCGGGCAAATTGGCGGAGCACTTCAACGTAGTGACAGCCACCCGTGGAGAAGAAGCCTTGAAATTAGTAGGTGAGTATCTTCCTGAAATCGTAATATCGGACATCATGATGCCCGGTATGGACGGTCTGACACTGTGCCGCCATATAAAGGAAAATTCCCTTTATGCCGATATATTCGTTATATTACTGACTGCCAAAACTTCATCTGAAGATGAACTAAGGGGTTATAAAGAAGGCGCTGACATCTATATCAAGAAACCTTTTGATACGGAAGCATTGATCAATCAGATCATGAATATCCTGAATACGCGCCAGAAACGAAAAGAACAACTCCTAAAGAACCTGATAGCCAAAGACAGTGATACCATTGAGTTCAATTCCAAGGAAGTATTCCTGCAACAGGCCATGAAGGTGATAGAAGAGAATCTGGATAAGGCGGACTTCAACATTGAGGAATTCTCAATAGCCATGAATATCAGTAAGACAGTGCTTCATAAGAAGTTCAGAATGCTTATCGGGCAGACACCCAATCAGTTTATCCGAGCTATCCGGCTTCGAAAAGCATCCGAGCTATTGATAAACAGTGATTTGTCAATAGCGGAAATAGCCTACCTGACCGGCTTTAACCAAGCACATTATTTCATCAAGTGCTTTAAGGAAGTATATAATGAAACACCCAAGAATTTCAGGGATCTGAAAAAAGGAGACCGATAACCTCAAAAAAGGGATGACTGTGAAACTGTTCCAGTCATCCCTTTTCCAATCTTATTTCTTTTCAGCAGAATATTCAACCTCGTAAACTTCCAATAAGCAGTGTTCGCTATTCCCATCTATAACGGTACAACTTATTTCCAACGGACGTCCTTCTTTTATATCGTCAGCAGAAACCTCTCCTACCGCCCATGACAAGCCGCACCAGATCATCTTATCATGCGATTTCTTTATCGGAACAGAACGCTTGCCCTGCTTTACTTCTATATTGAAGAAATGGTCCATTTTAATCCCGGTAGGAGGAGCACCGCCCCACGAACGGAATGCTTTTCCATGCTCATCCAATTGCTGAAAGAGAATCCGCACAGTTTTCCCTTTCGAAGGGGTGTAATGTGCCTGCAAGGTATGCTCATTTTTCTTTTGCACATCTATTTTTACCTTTTGAATTGTTGCAGGGATAACGATATCTTTCTCAATACCTAAATCATACTCCCGGTTACTGAACTTGCCGTATCCGACAACAACCATCTGTTCAGGCCCCAATTCCACAATATTCTTTTCTAAAACAGGCATAAAACCACTGTCCGTAAAAAGCACCCTCCCCGTTCCTGTCGCTTCAGGCAACATTACTTTGGCTTTCTCTTGTGATGCGTTTACCACAGTATAAAGGTTTCCTCCTTCAGCGGAAGCCATGTATCCGTATGACAGCGCTTTGCCGGGGATAGCCCCGAATGCTGAAATACTTCCATACTGCTGTACCTTCATATACAATTGCTGCACTTTAGCCATCCAGCGGGCATCATCATCACTTAGCAAATCAATATTTCCATGACAGACATTCAGCCAGCCCCCGCGTGCCATCGTCAGAATCATCATGCCTTTCCAAGCATTTAAAGCCCTGTTATAACAAGTACCCGTGGTACCAATCATAAAAGCACAGTTGTCAATGCGCCGGACCGGTACTCCGTTAAACAAGTATTGAAAGGTCATGTGATCCGAATACAAATCCTGTGAACGCCAGAAGTTCATCATCGGCACATCGGATAAGCGGGGATCACCGCAATACATCGTATCAAATATTTCCAGCCAACGCAGGTCTACCGTTTTTCGAAACGGGGTAACCGTATTTTCCATATCACCCCCAAAACCATTGTAGCCAATAAAAAGTACATCCGGATTCCTATAACGAAATTCTTTTATGGCAGAAATAAAGGCATTTTTATTCTGTTCCTCAATATCAGTAGGCAACATCGTACATTTGGCATCAGGAGTTGCCGCATCAAAATAAGCAAAATCAAATTTGAACATCTTAATACCCATATCCGCGTACATTTGCAGGGTCTGCATAAGATGGTGCAAATATCCTCCCCTGAACAGACAAAGAGTTGTTCCGTCTTCCGCCACAGAGCTTTCCCATTCCGGAATAACTTTCATCGTATTTGCCTCGCCACCTATACGCAACAAGTTCGTAGAGAACCACAAACCGGGCTTTATTCCTTCTCTTTTACACGCATCCAGCCAACGTTTGGGACCTTCCGGCCAGCAGTCCGGCCTCCACTTACGATATCCTTCATTCACATCAAACCAGAATGCGTCCATCATATAATAATCCACCTGTACACCCAATTTTTTCAAACGCACAATGTGATCCAACTCTTTCATTGCCAATGCCTCATCCAGAGGAATGTTATCAGACAATTCATCATAGGCGGACCAATTGTTATAGACAAATACAGGTTTGGTCAATCCTGCCGTTCTATTTTTATTCCATCCGTCAGATACATTCTGCGCCACTCCAGGAATGAATATGCACAACAACAGCAACAGGATATTTATTCTTATTCTATTCATAAGTCATATCTATTTTTATCAAAGACTGTTTATTCACCGGAAAACTTAGTCCACCACTTCAAAAGTCAGTTTCCGACCACCTACCGACACTATAAATTCACCCGCCTCCAAAAAGCGTTTGCCCGTTGCATCCGTATAGCTCAAATCTCTCATAGGATCAATCTCAAATCGAAAGACTCTGCTTTCACCGACCTTCAACGATTGTTTTTCGAAAAATTTCAGTTCTTTCATAGGACGGGAAATGCTACAAAACGGATCGGACACATACCATAGCACAGTTTCTTTTCCTTCCACCTTACCCGCGTTAGTCACTGTAACCTCGGCTGTTATCTTCTGATTCTTCTTGATTTTCAAGGAAGAAAGTTTTGCATCAGAGTAAGTAAAGGTAGTATAACTCAATCCATACCCGAACGGATACAGAGGTTCGGTAGGAATATCCTGATAATCCCCCATCGCATCGAACGGACGGGCAGACTGTCGCATATTATAGTAGACCGGTATCTGACCTGTAGACAGCGGGAATGTCACTGACAACTTTCCGGAAGGATTTACCCTGCCCGATAAAATGCCCGCTAAGGGAGTTCCTCCCGCAACACCGGGCTGCCACATCTCAATGATAGCTTCTACCTGAGGTTCCAATCTGATCAACTCAAGAGGGCGACCACTGGAAAGTACAAGTACAATGGGCTTATTCGCCTGCTTCAAATGCAAAAGCAACTTTTCCTGAATATCGGGCAAAGCAATTGTAGAGCGTGAAGCATTCTCTCCACTCCACTGTTTGGACTCACCTAAACATACCACTACTACATCGGATGCCTCAGCCGTTTTCAAGGCAGCGGAGAAACCCGATTCATCATTTCCATCCAATGAACAGCCCTGCTCATAATCCAGCCGCACTTTATCACCAAATTCTTTCTGCATTCCTTCATAAATGGTCTCCACATCTTCGGCCTGACCTTTAAAAGCCCAGGCACCCAACAAATCGGAACGATCCTTGACCATAGGTCCTATCAACGCAACTCTTTTAACCGTTGAAGAAAGAGGCAACAAGTTCTTTTCATTCTTCAACAGCACCATTGATTCTTCTGCCAGACGCGCTGCCAAAGCAATATCCTCTTTCTGCAAATAACGTTCCTGCTCGGTCAGCTCTTTCGTATAAGGTTCATCAAATAAGCCCAGGCGAAATTTGACCCGAAGTATACGGGCAACCGCATCATCTATCTGCGAAATTTCTATCTTCTTTTCAGCAACCAACTGCTCTAAATATTCATAATAAACATTGTCCCGCATATCCATCTCCACACCGGCATGGAAAGCCTTATACGCAGCTTCTTTCCGGTCTTTGGCAACACCCTGATAAATTAACTGTTCTATTGCATTCCAGTCGGATACGACAAAACCATCATGTTGCCACTTATTTTTTAGGATTTCAGTTAATATATAATGATTTGAAGTAGCAGGTATTCCGCTAATATCATTAAAACTACTCATAAGTGTAGCAGCACCTGCTTTTACACCAGCTTCATAAGGCGGTAGATAGGTTTCCCACAAGGCTTGGGGTGATATATCCGTATACCTGTAATCCCGTCCGCCTTCGGATACACCATAACCTACATAATGTTTCAGGCAAGCTGCGATAGAATACGGATCAGACAGTTTCTCGCCTTGGTAACCTTTCACCGATGCTACACCAAAGACTGTATTCAGGTAAGGATCTTCTCCATAACATTCGGAAATACGTCCCCAACGGGGATCCCTCGCCACATCAATCATAGGTGAAAATGTCCAGTCAATACCCGACAATACAGACTCCTTAGCAGCCATCCCGCAAGCCTGAGTCACTAAATCAGGATTAAAGCTACAAGCCTGTGCCAATGAAATCGGATACACCGTACGCAACCCGTGAATCACATCAAACCCAAAAAGAATGGGTATCCCCAGGCGAGATTCTTCCATTGCCTTACGCTGAATCCGGTTACGCAACTTCGGATCGGTATGGAGATAAATCAGCGAACCAATCTCCGCCGGAAGATTTTTCACCTCCGTACCTATATTATTGGGATTATCATTCTCCCCAAATGTATATTGATTCAGTTGAAGCACCTTTTCATGCAATGTCATCCGATTCAGCAAATCTTTCACTCTGGTTTCAACAGGCTGTCCCGCATCTTTATAAACCGGTTTCTGTGACCGGACAGATAACCACGGGAGCAAAGCCGATACGAATAAAATCAATAGTTTTCGCATAGTATCATGTTATTAATTAATCCCAATCATCAGTGCGGAAGGAAGATACCGGCAGACCGCCTGTACCAAATAATTCCGCCTTTACAAAATCCTTAAATGCATATCTCACAGCTTTAGGCTCTGCCACATACTTGCATGTGACTACTACAGTACCTTTTTCCTCATCAATATAGGCGTCCGCCTTATGGAATACCTTATTGTCTCCGGATATCTCAAACAGTTCCAAAGTCTTTCCATAGCTGGTAAGCCCATTAAATTGATTGTCAAAATGAATAATAGCCTTATTTCCCTCAACCTCCATTTTACTGAAAGTCGGACTTTCCGCTTCAAATCCTTTCATTCCATAGGTTTTAGAGAGTGCCAGCATGCCCAAACGGTCGCCTACTTCTTTTTTCCTCCTCGGATGGATCAGATATCGCTCCCCTACATCCAACAATACTGCCATTGCAGAGTTTGGAATTAACGTTAGGCACTGTCTTTGCGCTTCCCGTTGATAAGCCGAAACTTCCGGCCATTGAGGTGTGAAAAAGTTCCACTCTTTATAATCGTAAGGGGCAATCTGTGCATAATAGAAAGGTACTTCTCCCAATCCCCAGGCTT
>ENA-ORRE01001590-ORRE01001590.1-human-gut-metagenome-genome-assembly--contig:-NODE-1590-length-14774-cov-4.721516_pt1 | contig 14774 bp, 10 predicted proteins | sample MGYA00242171_ERZ509126 | MGnify/ENA primary metagenome ERZ509126 (study PRJEB26280, sample SAMEA2338648) | human gut metagenome | biome: human gut; feature: human-associated habitat; material: faeces... | reverse complement strand
AATTTTCATTCGTATCTTCTGCCCCTTAAATGTAAGAGATATGGCAGGACAAGATATTAAAGAGAATGCAATGGCTGGTGGAACACCTACAAGATTGCGTGGACTGGCAGCAAATGGTGATAGTATTAGTCCGACATTGACAGAAGTAATGAATGCAATAGGAATATACACCTATAGCTTTACATTGGCAGCAAGTGAAGAAAAAGACCTTGGCAACCTTGGATATGGATTGTACTTAATTACATCACCAGAAAACGCAACAACTGCTATATTTAGTTGTGGTGCCTATCCGATTTGCTTTGTTTCAGATGCAGGCAGAAATAATTACTGTGATTATACAGATGGGACTAAGGATGTTGTTTTTGGACGAAAAGAAGTGAATGGGAACTTCTTTATCACAAATAGGAATAAAAATAAAATAACCATAAGAATAAAAAGAATTGGTATCTTCTGGTAGTGGTTCTGCAAGCCATGTGGATTTTCATTTGTGTATTTTGTGCGAAAGCAATACTTTTGCGCACTATTGTAATAAATAGGCACAGAAGTGTATTTTGTTCGCGAGAATAGAATGCATGACAAAGCTGCTGATTTGTCTGTACATTATTGGCTCATTTTACTTTCATCTCAAAGATATAATGTACATGACAAATAATGTTTTAGGTTATGCCCGTTCTGACCGAGATGGCCGGAACGGGTAATACTAATTAGTCCTCTATTAAGAATAATCCAGCAAAGAATATCTATGACATATAAGCTTAATATGAAGACAAGAATAATATTCTTATATTCATTTTTTCTATATTATTCTGTACAATTATACTATGTTCGTCTTTCCTATAAATATTAATTGTTCCTTCTTGATCTTTTGTTTCGGAAAACTGTCTTGCTTTGCTCAAGACTGTAATATTGTTGGCAAACACTCCCATTATATGCCCTCCAATGACAGATTCTCCTATAATGAATATAGAATACGGAGCGTTTATTTCCAACAAATCCCCTTTATTGGAATCCCATTTTTTTGTATATATACCCATTTGTTTCGCCAAATCTTCCACAGCAATCTTATTCTGGTTGTTGCTTTTCTCACCATACACATACGATAGGTCAGTGACTACCGGAAATTGGTTCATTGCTATATCCTGCTTCTCTGCCATAATCTCACATTTAAGGGGCAGAAGATACGAATGAAAATTCACATGGCTTGCTGAGCCACTATCAGAAGGAAACTTCTTTTACAGAGTAGCCTTCAGGAATGGTTTCGCTAACCTCTTCCATTATGGAACATACACTATATTGGAGGGTTCAGATTCATAACTCGTGAACTCATGTATTTCCGACCCTATCACATAACCTATATAAGAATTGCCTGCATACTCTTTTAAATAGACGTATGCCTTATTGTCTTTAATTACATAGCCAATCCTATTATGACAAACTCCTGAAACATACATGGTGCTATTATAATACGTCAGTGTAGCATCGATTAAATATCTATCAGTGGACGCATAACTTCCCATACTAATATTTACACGAAAAGGGGCATACGCATCATAATTCAGAATACCAATTAGTTTATATCGATTAGGAAATCCTCCTGCTACTCCACCAATAATAGTCGTTTCTCTCAAATAAAATGCTTGATCTGCACTCATTATTCCTTTGAAAGAATGTGTCGCTATCGGCATTGCACTTACTACTTCTGCCAATGTTGGTGATATGCTATTACCATTTGCCGCCAACCCACGCAGTCGTGCCGGAGTGCCACCAGCCATCGCATTTTCTCTAATATCCTGCTTCTCTGCCATACTTCTGTACATTTAAGGGGCAGAAGATAGAGCAAGAAATAGCATGAAACAAATTAGGGTTAATCTTTGGTAAAATCTATTGTCCTCCAATCGTGTAGAAGTTCTCCTGTGGGACGAATGGTTTTAATTGCTAATTTTCCATTTCCAGCTGGAATATCCACATGAGAGGAATACCTATATCCATGAATAACAAATAAAATGCCAGTAGGATTACCATTCCCTAAATCAACTGTATGGGAATAAGTACCAGCACCAATAGAATTATTGTAATCAGCAATATCTTCGATTGTATTTCCTTGAAAAAATCCTTTATTTGACATAAGCCCTTTAGAGGCTTGTGTAGCTACTGGCATAGCTACTCTAATAACCTCCACCAAATCACTTTTCTTTATTTTCCCTTGACTACCATCTGCCAGTTCTACATATATATAAGGTGCATCCGTTACCACTTGGAACTGATTCATTTTAATATCTTGTTTCTCTGCCATACTTAATACATTTAAGGGGCATAATTTCCGGATGGAAATATTACCCGATTTAACATTTTAATAATTAACTCGTTTTGTAAATTATAAATCAAATTTTTCCGTAATATTTGAAGAACTCAAAAGGCGTTCTCACATCAAGATAACCGTCTACCTCTTCGTTAGCTTCCGCTTCCATTTCAAACGCGGAATTTCCGTAAGCCTTATCACCTACATTCACCCAGCACCGGTTACGGCATAAGTGATACACGTAGGAAATCACATACTCCAACCCATACTGGAGGTAGAACCACAACGGGCAAAGTAGATATACCCAGATACTGAACCCGGTAAACAGCATGATTACCGTCAGCAGCACAGCCGAAGCAATCATACATTCTTCCCATTGGCGCACATGAATCGCCTCATGGTTAAGTGTACTCTGCTTCATCTCCTCCTTGCTTTTCTTCGTAAAGACGAAGCATCCCAATGTGATGGTGCTGTAGCCCTGCCACAGCAGCCATTTTGCTAACTTGCTTTCATAAAACACTTTCATAACACTGATATTTTAAGTTTTCGATTCCGCTTTTCCTGATATTAGAACCCATTTCACCTCATCCTTTACTCCATCAGAGTATGTCGCTACGGCCTTGAATTGAGCAAGGGAAAGCGACGGGACAACTATTTTAGAATAGTATTCTCCGTCTATGATAAAGCTGCCTCCACCTGCGACTTTTATGCTTGCAGGTCCCCCGAGACGGGTATAGACGGCCCCGTTATACAGCATGCACTCTCCACCTTCATATTCTGCCGCATTCGGCAGGTATATTGTTTCCTCTTGCGTTGGAAGTGAGAATATCCGGGATATTTCAAAGTTCAACCCGGTATTGAAATCCAGGTAGTATTCATACGAATCGGATTTCGACTCCAGAAGTTTCAGCTTTCGGAAGATTGAGGCGTCCTGGAACACATTACCATTGGCATCCCATCGGATATTGCCTCCGGCCAGGAATCCAATGCCACCATTCTCCCCGTCAATCTGGCACATGGCTTTACCGGTTTTATCCCTTGCCAGCACATTCTGCACCACCAAATCATCCACATAGATTTCATCGGCACGTATCTTTCTTATTAAAGCCATATCCATAGCCACAAACATATACTGCTGTGCTGCCTCCCAATTAGCATCACCGTCTATCGAGGTAGGTGCGACAGTGACCGACGTACCGTAAGCCCGTACCCGAAACGGAATGGTACGATTGTTGAATGTGGCCAGTACGATGTCATGGTAATCTTCATTCCAGACATATGTGTTGCCTTTGGCGAAAAAACCTCTCGGACGCGGCTCGCTGGCGTCTCGTCCGCTTGCTCCGTCATAGCTGACACCCACTGATATCTCCGCAATGAAACTGTCATTCCATGCCGAAGCGTCCGCCTGGCTCTGATAACAGCGAACCGAGAAAGTGGAATACCCAGCCGAAGCGTTGACCGTAATCTCGGAAGCCCTCGAAGGCCCTGCGATGGCGCTCCATATCCCGTTGCTGTAGCCTCTCGCTGCCAAATATCCGTCCGGATAAGTCAATGTGGCGCTACCAAGCGTCCGCTTGGCATAGACGCGGAAAGCCGAAGGAACAAGCGACCCGGCACTGCTCACCCGTATATTGCTGCATGTACTGATGAGATAGACCATGCCGCCGTCTGATGTCAGTTGTTCCCATTCGTCGGTGTTCACTTCTTCGGTAATAATATAACCGTAGGACTTGCCGCCGTTCTGGGTCTGAGTGATTCGCCTCCCGTCATGAGTTGTCTGAGTCCATAGAGGTGGATTCGAAGTATCAACCTTGGAGAGCCATGACCGGCCACCCATCGTGCAGATGGTGAGCTTTTTGAATGGAGTATTAGCCGTGCGCCACTCACCGCCAGCCTTGACTGATTCGCCGTCGCCGCCAGGTTTTCCAGGATTACCGTCGTTACCGTCCACAACCATGGGTATAGTTTCCCGGTCCACGACCTGCCCACCCACGTAGAACACGAACTGCAGCTGCGTCGTGAAGTTCTTCGGGGAAATGGCCGTGCCGTTCTGTATCTCGACCTCCGAACCACCGTCCTTACTGTATTTCAGCACACCGTCAGTCGTAACAGCTGTACTGCCACCGACCGACTTGGTACGTGTACATGACACGCTTGCCACACTGTAGGTACCATCCTTCCGCTTGCTTACCGATGAGACGGAAGGCACCAGTCTATAGAGCACCGCATCACTGCCCGGATTACCGGCACGCACTCCGGCAATGGTGAATACCAGCTCACGGCTTATATCCGTATCCTGTACCGTAGCCGTAACGGTTATCCTGACCTCTGAACGTGCAGGCATCGAAATGCCGGAAGCCACGGTAAACGCTATCACACCCGTATTGACATTGTAGCTCTCCGTGACACCGGCAGGGGTCACGCATGAGATGGACTTGAGCTGTAGTTTCTTCGTACCATACCACATGCCGACGGTTGTATTGAGCACGGACTGCGAAACAGTCTTTCCTTCGTATGTCAAGGCAATGCTCTCCATCTCGTTGTCGAAATCGGCTACAATGGCCGACTCGCCGTCAAAGCCCCATTTGGCCCAGATGGCTGCCGGTGAAAACGCGCTCCATACACCGTCCTTCTTAGTCCGGCAGCAAGCCCACTCGTATGGCAGGGATTCGGAAACCCCAATCGGGTCATCATGCCAGCCGGACGGCACGTAGTCATCCACCTGCGAGGTGGCTGGCGTAGGAGGCGTCACATTCTCTGTCGTATGCTTGAATATCCACTCATAGCCTTTTCCATCCTTACCATCCTGGCCGTTCTCTACCAGCAGCTCATATTCAGCGGTATTCAAGTCCCCGGTAATGGTATAACCGTAGGACTTGCCACCGTTCTGCGTCTGCAGGATACGGCGCCCCTCATTAGTTGTCTGAGTCCACATCGGAGGATTGTCGGTACCATCAGGAGCGACACATAAAAAGACACGTCCGGCCATCTTGGTAATACCCATGTAAGGTATATGCTTTCCGGTTTCCCATTCACCGCAATTGGTGATGCTTGTACCGTCTGCACCCTTACTGCCAGTCACACAGATGGCGTTCGTTGTGGTGGAAGTATCGTCAGTAAAGACTATCTTTGTCCGGGTCCAGATATACCATCCGTTTTTCCATGCCGGAGAGGTAGTCTGCCACTCGCCTCCGGTTGTGGTGGCCGATGAAGAGGAAAGGTAGTATTCTTCGGTAATGGACTTGATGCCCTTGCCGTCAGCTCCCTGCCCACCACTGATACAAGCCGCTTGTGTGTACTTGACTTCGCCATCAGAATAGACAATCTTCGTCCGCGACCAGATATACTTGCCGGCTTCCCATTCTGGGGAGGTAGTCTGCCAACCGTCCACCGGGGCAATGACATTCGACACCGATATCGCGTATTCCACATCGGTAGACTTGATGCCCTTGCCGCTTTCTCCCTTTGCCGCATATTTCAGCCAGTCGGCATTGCCGTCTGCCGGTTCTGTAGACGTGCCTTTCTCATTGACACATATCCATGAACTGCCGTTATGCGTCACCTCATCGTAATAGGCATACTTCTCACCCTTTTTCCACGTCCCCTTGAACAATGGCACCCGAAACGCCTCTCCGGTAATGTCATCCACCTGGAATATCTTGCCGGACATGATGACGTGGCGAAAAACAGCCGAGTAGTTGTCAGCCGGTATGCCGTGAACTGTTCTGCCTTTCTTCTTGCCAACCCATGCGACTTCCTGGGCAGGTTCGACATCCCAGGTATTGGCGTGGTCAAAGAAAGTGATGCAGTTGTTGCCGCCCACCGTATCGATAAGGATGTACGTCTGCCGTTCCGGGTCCGTAAAGTTACCCGTCTGGGCGAGTACCATAGATTCCCCCGGCTTCCAGTCAGTACCCGGCTTCGGCGTCATGACGAATGTCTTGGCTGTATAGTCGGCAGAAGTCACCCGGAACTTCATCTCCTCGAACCCCTGCAGCTTGCCTTCGGCGTTCTTGGTGACGAAGTAAGTAGTAAGTATATCATCCACAAACTGGCTCAGCCCGTCGGCATCCGTCAAGTCTGGAGTTATGGTATAGCTGCCGTCACCGTTGTCGCTCCATTCCTTGACCGTACATCCGCCTCCGGGAGAGGCGCACATCCTGCCTTTAAAATAGGTCACACGGTTATAGGCTGCTTCCGGAAAAAACACACGCTTGCGGAAAATGCCCTCTTCCATTTCAAGGATGCCATTCTTATCGATACACCCTCCGGAAATGCCGGTGAGGAATTCGCCGAACTTGGCACAATCTCCGAAGGTAATCGGAAAAGGAGTACCATCAGCCTTGTTTTTGTGAAGAAAAATATCCTCCATTCCCTCAACAGAACCAGCTTTATCCGCATAGCCAGCCTTTATCTTTTGACCATTTACCAGCAGATAATCTTCAATATATGAAAGCAATTCAAGCAAATCATAGTTACGATGTTTATGACCGACACCACCGCCAGAACCAAATATGCGAGAAAAAAAGTCTGCGAGGTAATACCCAATTGCAGCTACATTAGTAGTTGACCATTCCTCTGAATATGGATTTTGTATGGGAAATAAGGCCCCCTCGGAAAGTGGTAAGCGGGGAAATTCAGCAAGCCGAGGGGGCACTGTAAAAGAACCGACTTCAGGTACGGTAATGTTGAGAACGTCTGTAGGGACATCGGTTCGGGGAAGATTTAGTAATGGACGAGCGTCGGCATACTTGAATGTGAACGTATAATTGCTTGGAAGTTCGCGGTCTGTATAGCTGACATTGCTGTCTGTTACAACTATCCGGCGCAAATAATTACCGGCGTACAGATACTTGCCATTTGACGGGAAGAAATCAAGCAGCCATTTGCGCTCATCTCCATTCAGGTAACCAGTATTTTTTTGAAACTTCCTCTCCGTGTCTACACGGTATTCTGAAAAAATTTCGTCAATTTCAGCAATATTATGCGTGTGTTCGCCATTGAATACAGTGTTACCATATGCTCGGAATGTATCGACACCTCCCAAAGAGTTTTCAAACAATATCCACTGTTCCTGCTCCGACTTCATGTTCTCAGCATAATACCGCTGGATATATGTGAGGCGTTGTCCGGATGTGCCCTCAACCCATACATCGTAATATGCAGGTAATTTATGTTCCAGCCATCCCGCAACGACAGAGTATTGTAGAGGCATGGTATAAGCTATACCTGGCATCAATTCTGTAACAGTATAATCAGTCTGAGATTTAACAGTTCCAGACTCATCAGTAAAGTATGCGCGGAGTTTGACTGTACCGGCAACCACAGCATAGTAGGTCAGGAACTCCGGAGAATAATAAGTGACCGGCTTTACATTCGGCTGCCAGGTGAGGAAATTCTGTGTCAGGAAATTGGTGGCGGAGTCAGTCAAGCGGTCCACTCCAGAGCGGATAACGCGAAAGGTGATTTCAGTGGAGTCGATGACTGCTGTGAAATCGGCAACCAGGTTGGTTTGCTGATATACCTCTCCGATGTCTTTCAAGCTGTATGACAGAAACGAGTGTACAATTTCATGTATATCTATCTCCATCACTCCGTTTTCGTCAGGAGCATATACCTGGGACACCAGTTCTTTGTCGCCGGCCTTCAGAGTGAATGTCGTCTGCCGGGAAGAGCCGATGATGAAATTCTTCAGGTTCATCGAGAGCGACAGCATGTCGGGCTGTTGGATGATATTCATTATACTTTCTGTTTTTGGTGCGAATTTATGTGGATTGATTGCATGCAGAAAGGACAACGCATCATCAACCGCCTTAATCTGTAATCAATTGGGGAGTCATGTAAACGGACACTCTTCTATAACAGATTTCACCTTCTCCCCGGCGCGGATAATACATATAGCTGTAGTAGTCCGTCCGCTTGTGGTACTGTCCGCCTGCGGCATACTGTTTCTCGGTGGGCGGTGCAAGATAAACGATGGTCATGTCCACCAACGCGCCCGCCTCGAAGCCTGCTGCTGTCCATTCGTCTTCCGTCATTTCGGATAGCGTACAGTTTACCTTCCACTTGTAGGCAGGCATCTTCATCCGTTCGCTCTCGTCCATGGCCATGGTTACGGGCTCCTGGAGCTGCGTAGTGAGCAACGTTGTATCCATTGGCATATTGTTGCCTCCGAGAGTGTACTTCAGCACGTCGATGAGGTATTCCGAACCGCCCAGTGCCACTTTCCGGTAGACGGGGAGGGCTTGCTTCATTGTGTTCGTCATCAGTAGCGGAACTGTTACCTTGTGCAGGGCATTGCGCAGCAAGGTGTCGAAGTCTCGCCAGAATTTTTCATAGATACCGATAGGGCCGTTGTACAGAAGGGAGTAGCCACGCGCGGCATCGTGGTTTGCCCCGACGGGCAGTCCGGTACTGTTACTCAAGGCGAAAGCCAGCATGGGATTCTGGTCATGGGAGGTTTCGGTCAGGTAGGGATCGCTTGTCGTTTCCTCACTTTCCTCACTTTTCGTACTTTCGTCCGCTACCCGGATAGTACTGTTGAGCATCCTTCCTTCTCCGATATAGGGGGCAGTTACGGAATTCCCGTATTCTCTTCCGTTGATAGTGCCCTGCACGAAAAACATTAGGCTGTCGAAACAGAACTGACTGTCGGGCACCTCCACTTCATAGTCATCCAGTCCTTCTTCTCCGGCATAGAACGGCAGGGTTTCCGTCGGACACTACCCTGATGACGCCCTCCCTGCCATAGCCCATCCTTACGTATCTGCCGGATGCCATGTCATAGTAGGCCGTGGGGTATTTGCGCTCCAGCTCGGTGGTGCTGTCAAGAGTGCTTCCATTGCTGAGGGAGCTCTTTGACGATAGCTTCAGCTGACGGGCTGTCTCGTAATTGATTTCCGGTTGTCCGGCCAGACAAGCCGTCAAGTCTGTCGGGTTGCGTGCGGCTATCATGTCTTTGAAAAACTCTATGCGGACGGTCTTGGCCACTTCGTCTGGAACAAACTCGCAACAGAACTTCTTGCGGAAAACTTCGAGCAGGGTGGAGCATAGGCAGTCGGGCACCAGGTGGGCCAGCAGGATGGTGCCGTTCACCAGCGCATCGGCAGTATTGTTGATGAACACCATGCTTTTGAAAGGCTCGGTCTCGGTGAAAAAATTCGGTTGCAAGGTATAGCCGAAATAGGAAAAGATACGTTCCAGTAGGTAGGTGGCACGGATGAAGGGCGTAATGTAGTAACCGGGATCAAGTGTGATTATACGGCTGTCCACCTTCTCTGTACGGGCATATGAGTTGTATAAGCCTTGTTTCCTTGTGACTCTGGGACGGACCTGCATCGGCCTTCCATTCTCGTCCATTACGCAGGTGACGTTCACTCCGCGTTTTTCCCCGTCCAGCTCGATGATGACGGGGAAGAGGGTGAAATGCGGATTGGTGTTGTCGAGCAACGAACGGCACCAGCTGATGCCCTGCTCTACGGTTTCTACTCCGGGTACGGTCTCGCTGCCGAAAACGGCCGGTACGGCAACTTTCTCGATGCGCGAAAGGAAACTGCCCTCGTTCATGTAGAATGTCGTCGTTATCTTCTCTTTCCGCTTGGCACCGAGTATGGCTTGCCGGGCGGTCACACAGTAGTCACCGTCTCGGATGCTGCATGTGATGTCTGTCTGCGGCTTTTTACGGTTGGCCACCATATCGGGGTAACCGGTCAGTTCCCGGTTCAGGTCTGTATCCGGGAGATCCACCGGAAGTGACTGCTCACCATAATCATTGAAGAACAGATTCGGACGTTCGATTTCAATTTGCGTGTCAGGTATCAGTTGATAGGCTTTTCCTGAAGAATGTACTATTTTCATGATGAAATGTTATTTACTTCCTATTTTACGCGAACGGTTCCGCAATTCCTGCTTGCGTTCAAGTTCAGATAGAGTGACGGATGCCGGGATGCCTTCTTCATCAATACGGATGATTGCATTGGCCAGGCGTTCCATCAGTCTTGGAGGCAGAGAGGTTCCTGATGGCGCAGGCGGTACCGGCACTGCAGATTTCTGGGCATCAATGGAGCCACCGGATGAATAACCGGCCATTCGAGCACGGATTGCCTGGTTAAGGTCAAGTGTCCTTATGGTACCGGCCTGCTGGGACTTGTCCAGTATGTCAAGTATCGGTGCGACGGTAGGGTTGCTTACAGCTGCATTGCTGGCCACCCATTCTTTGGATTGTCCGGAAGGCCCTTCACCTACTATGACAGTAGGACGGTCAATGAATCCCCGTGCATCAGGGTCGTAGTCGGCATCGGGAAAGAGCTTTCCATCCTGGGCGCGCCGGACATCAATCTTGCCTCCGGACTGGCGACCGGTGGCAACGCGTGCGCCGGTACCGGAACTGCCGGAATTACTGCCGGAAAGAGTCATATTTTTGATTTTATCCCGTTCAGCTTTGGCACTGGCCAATTGTGCGGCTCCGGTCACGCCCATAAGGGCTGCTGCGATTGAACCCGCAATCGGTCCCAAATCTGCATATGCTTTCATGATTGACACAGCTGTGTCTGCGATGATTTGTGATGCCTTGATTGCAAAATTCACGTCCGCATATTTTTTCTGTATATCAAGCTTTTTCTGGGCCTTTTCGTTTTCCAGACGTTCCACTTCTTCCGTATTACCTTGGGCTGCCTCAATTTCCGCATCATATTTTGCATCGACCTGGTCCATTTCCGCTTGCTGCAATGCTTGAATGGCTCCGGAAAACAGACTGGAATAATAGTCAAACTGCTTTTTATAACTGTCCCGTTTGAGGTTCTGGACGGCTTGCTCATATTGTTCCTCAGTCAGAAACTGCTGTTCACGTGCGAGCCTGAGCTGTTCCAGTTCCGCATTGAACCGTTCCTGCTGTGTAGATAAGCCATACTGGTCACGAATGGACTGGATGCGTTGTTGATGTTCGGATTCAAGTTGTTCCTTAGCTCTAAGGTAGGCACTGTCCAATTCTGTCGTATCAAGATTGTTTTTCTCAGCCATTTCCTTACGCGCCTGGTAGGATGCCTCAAGAACCTTGAGTTGCGCGGCATAGTCTTCATCAACTGTAGTAATCTTGAACTCTGATTTGAAGTCCTTGACAAGTGTATTCAGCTTTTCCTGCAGTGAAGCACGCTTGGCATTCGCCGCCTTCTCCGCATCAATGACACGTTGATTGGACTTCCGGACGAGATTTTCCTTGGTTTCTGCATTGGAAATGGCCATGGATATGGCGTCCTCATAATAAGACTGTTCTATGATGAGCCTATTTTCCGCATACGATTTTTCAAGTTCGAGTACCAGCATTTCATTTTGTTCCTTACTCATTTTTCCTGATGCCAGAAAAGCTGAAAGAGCGGCAAACGATTCATTATACCATTTCTGTTGGGATTGCAGTTCTTCCTCCCTTAATGCTTCAAGAGACTTGGCGGCTTCCTGCTCCGTAGAGACTTTTGCTTTCTGCTCTTTTTCAGCAGCCGACTTTGCTTCTTTGGCAGCCTTTTCAGCCTTCTTCCTGGTCGCGTCAGAGTCCTCTGCCGGGAAACGTTTGTTGTATATTTCCTGGGCTATTTCTACATACTCACCGGCTGCATCCTTATTGTTCTTTATCCAGGCTTGCAACTGAACCTTCTCCATCTTGTTGAAGTTCTGGCGTACTTCTGCAAGCTTCTGCTGGTTCTTGACGGTTTCTTCAATAGTCTGGCCGTTCAGTTGTTTCAATTTCTCTTCGGCACCCAGAATGAGGTCACCATACTTTTTTATATCCTGCTCTATTTGCGGAAGAGCTTCCGTATTGATGTATGCTGTCGGTGCGGCAAACATACCGTTGTTCTGGAAAACAGTCCTTCCACCTTGTTTCTGCTGTTCCAACAGATTCTTATATGCCTGGCGGTATTCTTCCAATTGCTCTGTTGTTTCCCGGATGGCTTTCTGATTCTCAAACTTTAGCAGCGCCCTTTGTTTCTTAAGGAATTCCTCCACCTTTTCGCCTGAAATTTCGATGGCATTCCCGTACTGGTCGAATGCTGTCGCTGCGCCAGGTACCATGTTCCTTATCTGGGCTATGACATTGGCCAACTCTTTCTGTTCCTCAGCGGAACGGGAGGACTTGCCGGTCAGTTCCTCGTATCGGTTCAACAGTCCCGGCAATGCGCTCTCAAGCTGCACCATCTTGTCGAAATGGTTCTCGTAGGTTTCCGTATAAGTGGTGAACATTTCCCCAAGTTTAGTGAAGAATCCATTGGCATACTTCAACATGGATTTCCAGAACGGCTCCAGCTTTTTCCCCACTTTATTGAAAAAGACATCCATTGTGTCTCCAAGGTTGGACTGGATTCCTTCAAGTTCCTGCATCTGCACGGCCATGGAACCGGCAATGCCGTCGACACGACCGAGAGAAAGAAGATAATCCTTGATGGCATCCTCAGAATTGCGCACTTCGGTAGTCACTCCCCGGAAAGAGAACTTTGTAGTCTCCCCGGATTTGGAAGCCTTGATACCGAACTCCTTCAGACGTTCGTTCTCCCCGGTCATCGCATCAAGTATAGCCTCAATGAGCTGATCGACGGACTTTCCTTGGGAAGCGGCAAGGTCTCCCATGTTGACAAGCTCCTGGCTGGTAGGCTTGACCCCACGATTAACAAGCTTGATATATGCTTCAGTCCATTCCTGCAAGGACGATGGGGTGTCTGCTGCCAATTGCTGAAGCATCTTCATGGCATCATTGGCCTTCTTCTGCGACTGGAAAGTATTCCGAAGGACTGCCTCGTATTTGGCGAATTCCTTGCGTGTCTCGTATGCCTGGCTATGGACATCCTTAAGCCATCCGACAACCTTAACGGCAATGAAAGCCTTGGCTGCCATTTTTAACTTGGACATCCAATTCACGCTGTTGCCGAACTCATTGTTCATGTTGTTACCTGCGCTGCGTAACTCGCTCATACGGGCACGGACTTCTCTGAGACGGGTATTGAGCTTGGCATATTCTTCCGGATTCGCAGATTCAGTCATATCATCCAAAGCAGCGGAAAGCTCCTTAGCTTCTTTCTTGAGCTGTCTCATGGTGAGATCGTTGACTTTCAAGTTACGGGTCAGCAGACTTATTTTCTCATTGTTTTTGGAAATTTTGGCAGTATAGTCTTTGCACTCTTTCGCAAGGTTCTGATAGTCTTTCGTGTTCTTTTTGCCTTGGGCTTCGAGCTCCACCATAGCCTTGCGGCGTTCGGCCTCTTCCTTTTTCAAAGCCTTGGTTTCCTTGGTCAGTGTATGCAGCTCTTCCTGAAGCTTGGAACTGTCACCTGAGATTATGAGTTTGATTTCGTCTTCGGATAAATGCTTTTTTGCCATAATGTTACCAATTTGAAGTATTTTCGTATTGAAGTGCCTGCTCCAGTTCCTTGCGAATATTGGTACGAACTTCTTCCGTGAAACCGTACTTTATTTCCGGGAATGTCTCATGATACAGCACTCCCCAGACCACCCGGTTATAAAGAGCAAGATTACGGCGAATATGACGGGAAATACGGTCACTGGCTCCACGGCGGTAATGGATGTCAAGGAAGCGGAGATATGGGAATATACGCAGATAATAGGCTTGTTCCGTATCTGATTCCTGGGCAATGAACGGACGTTTCTGAAGATGTGCCACCAGGTCACCAGACCGTGAGTTGAGATATGTACGCACAACTTTTTCTTGTGTTTCATAAATAAGGTTGATGCCTTGAGACATTATATCATGGACAAAACGTTCTCTGACAAGCTGGTCTGTAATCATATTCACTGTTATTTCCAGCGAAGATAGAATAGGGGAGGGGGTACGGAAAGGACATAAAAACGAAGGGGCAACTATTCATCACGAACAATTACCCCCTATATGACAGTAGTATTTAGTTTCTCGCTTGGAGCATCCACCGGAAGTCCAGTCCTGATGAACCAGGACGGTTCTGGTATTTATAACCGGCATCAAGCATGGCTTGATGAACCTGCTCCTTACTAATATGCGCTCCAGGATCAATGCGACGAATGGCGTCGTAGACTTCATCCGTAGTGAACCAATGGGTGGTATGGCGTGCATCCGGGGCTGGTTTGAACGATGCGGACAAGGATGCTATATGGATGCTTATATCGGTAATTTTTTGCTCTTGCTCTTTATTCTTCATTTTGTACCTCCTTTCTTAGCCTTGATAACACAAAAAGCTGCAACCAACAAGAATGGTGGAAAGATAAGTGTGGCACAGAAGCATGCAATGGACGCAAGATACCAACGATCAGAGGAACTGCGGAGTTCGCAGTCGGGAGCCAAAGCACGGTAGTAGCGGCGCTGGAGGTTATTGACTTGCTCGGTAAGAGCGTTAACGGATTCGCCCACGGTAGGGATGCCGGAGGCAGGCACGTTGAGAGTGCCGGGAATTTGATTTTTCATTCTGTAACTGTTTCGCATATAGGCAGAAAAACGGCTGGC
>ENA-ORRE01001582-ORRE01001582.1-human-gut-metagenome-genome-assembly--contig:-NODE-1582-length-14873-cov-5.222365_pt1 | contig 14873 bp, 11 predicted proteins | sample MGYA00242171_ERZ509126 | MGnify/ENA primary metagenome ERZ509126 (study PRJEB26280, sample SAMEA2338648) | human gut metagenome | biome: human gut; feature: human-associated habitat; material: faeces... | reverse complement strand
TAAGAGTCTGTCTAAATCTGCATAATCCATTACTTCTACTTTCTGGATCTCGTGGGAAGTACGGAAACCATCGAAGAAATGAAGGAAAGGAACGCGGCCCTTAATAGCTGCCAGGTGGGCAACGCCGGCCAGATCCATGATCTCCTGAACGGTACTGCTGCAAAGCATTGCAAAACCGGTCTGTCTGGTTGCCATTACATCAGAGTGCTCTCCGAAAATGGAGAATGCGTGGGTTCCTACGGAACGGGCACTTACATGAAGGACACCTGGGTGTAACTGACCGGAAATACGGTACATTGGCGGGATCATAAGGAGCAGGCCCTGGGGTGCTGTGTAGCTGGTTGCCAGTGCGCCGGACTCCAGTGCGCCGTGCATAGCGCCGCAGGCGCCAGCCTCAGACTGCATTTCTGTAACCTGAACGGTCTGTCCGAAAATGTTCTTACGACCAGCGGTTGCCCACTCATCTGTAGCCTCAGCCATAACAGATGAAGGAGTAATAGGATAGATTGCTGCAACATCAGTAAACGCATAAGAAGCGTGTGCTGCTGCATGGTTTCCATCCATGGTTTTCATTGAACGTTTCATGAATTAGTCCTCCTATTTTTAATTAAAGTTCAAACATAAAAAACATTGAATCAGAATGTCTTCTAACTAAATAATATAGGATGAATGCACCCAAAAATCAAGCGATAGCGACAGCATTTCTTGTTTTTTTACAAATACATCTTTTCAAAGTCGCCAATCGGAACCGGACAATTGCATAAATATCCCTGTCCGCAGGTGAATCCACCTTCTTTGAGGAACTGCTCCTGTTCCTCCGTTTCCACCCCCTCTATAATAATATCTTTATGTAAAATCTTTACCATACGGCCAATTTCGTAAAGCAGATTTTTCTTTTGTTCCGTCATGCCTTTGTTAATAAAACTTTTGTCAATTTTTATAACATCTGCAGGCATGTCTGCAAGCACGGAAAGCGAAGAATATCCTGTTCCGAAATCATCAATTGCCACACGAAATCCCATTTCATGCAGCCGGTTCATGCACTTTTCGAGAACTGCTACATTCTTTACCAGTACCCCTTCGGTCACTTCGATCTCTATGTATTCAGGACGTACACTATATTTGGAAAGCACATGCTGGATACGGTTTAAAAATTCCTCTCCATCCGACTCAAAATGCCGTCCGGAAAAATTCGTTGAGATCACAATTTTTCTCCGGTGCTGCTTGTCCCATTTTTCGAGAGTTTTTAACAATTCCTCATAAATATAAAAATCAAGTTCTGTGATATATCCTATTTTTTCGAGAGAATCAATAAACACTCCCGGTGGAAGAATCTTTCCATCCGGACGTTTCCATCGTGCCAGTGCTTCTGCCCCATAAACACTCCGGTCACCTAAAATAAACTTTGGCTGCAGATACATCTGGAAATCATCCCGGTATAATGCCTCATAAAATTCCCCGACTATTTTCTGCTCCTCGGTACGCTGGATACGCAGGGAAGGATTATACAGGGTAATATCCCTCTTCCCGGTATTTTTTGCATTTTTCCATGCAAGATTGGCATTTTCGATTGCAAACTCGATGTCCATTTTATTGTCTTCCAGAATATATACCCCTGCCGATATCCCCATTCCACTGTTTGGATACCTGTGATTCTGCATATTGGTAAATCTTTTATTTCTGCTGTGCAGACGATCGATCATTTTTTCCTGACTTTCATCTGCAATCAGAAGCAGAAAAAAATCCGAATACAAACGGCAGCCTGCACGGAAATACTCCTGCACAAAGATATCCTGTGCAAACATTTTAAGGACACTGTCCCCTACTTTATAGCCATAATTTTCATTGATATATCCAAAATTATTGATATCCATATACTCAATGGCATATACTTCATCCGGCTTGGAATGTGCCAGAATTTCAACCACCGCTTCACGGAATGCCTCCTGATTGTACAGCCCTGTCAGCGGATCTTTTTTCTGGATGGAACTGATCTGTTCCCGGCTTTCCGTGACCCGATAGCGCAGGGACACAAAAATAGCCATCATACGGGTCAGTTCCTGAAAAATTTCCAACTCTCCCGGCTGCCACTGCCGTTCTTCGTCCAGTGACACATAAATTACTTCCCCTGTACAGCCCCCAACATATTCAAATTTTCCAACCACAGCAGAAAACGGAGCGTTTTCGTTGTATGTATCCGTTGACTTGAGATAATTTCCCATCCCCGTTGCAAAATTGCTCTGTGAATTTTTAACTATCATATACTCCCCTGGCTGTAGTTCCTTTAGTGAAGGACTTTTCTTTGGAAACGCACTTTTCCCATAAAAAGAGAAATTATTTCCAAAATAATTGGTCATGACCATTCCGTCATTTTCGGTGTTATCCTCAAATACCATAACAAGATCCAGCTGGTATCTTTCCGTAATCCTGTTTAAAAGCATATTCAGCGACCCGTCTATATTTTTGGCGTGCGCCATAAGACTGATGGAAAATGCAAGGAATTCACGGTCTTCTGCGCCCATGTTTTCCCGCCGCTCAATGTTTTTGATTCCGTTTCTGATCATTCCCACATCTTTTGCACCGGCAATCTCATATCCATTTTTGCCCCCCTGCTTGGTACGATACATGGCATGATCCGCTTTTTCAAACAGGGAACTGTATGTATTTCCATCCCCACCGTTACAGGCGGCCAGACCAATACTTGCCGAGATCCTGTAGTGAATGGAGCCCCCCGTATAAACTTTGCAGAGTGCTTCTCCAAGATTTCCGGCACGTTCCTTTGCCTTCTCGAGTGTTGTATTCTTCATCAGCACAAGGAATTCATCCCCACCGACCCTTCCGGTCAGATCATTGTTGCGGAAAAAAGATTTGATAATATTTGCAACATCTACGATTACGGTATCACCGAATGTATGCCCGAAATTATCATTGACACCTTTAAAATTATCAATATCAATCAGAAACAATACATGGGTTCCGTCTTCTGCTCCTTCCAGAAATGCATCGGTCTCCCTTTGGATTTCCAGCTTGTTGAGCAGTTTCGTCAGCGGATCTCTCCGCACTTCTTCCTGAAGATTCTTATCTTCATCAATATTAAAACTTCTTCCGATAATCCGGGTGATCCGTCCATTATGGTCTGCAATGCTCTTGTAATAAGTTCTAAACCAGAGATATTTCGGTGTCTCATTTTCCGTATGGATATTAAACCTTGTATCCATACTTCCGGTTTTTTCCTCTGTGGCAGCTTCTTTCATAGCCTTCAGAAAAAGCTCCTGATCCGGTGGACAGAGTGTCAGAACTTCTTCATCCACCGGAAAATATTGTTCGGAATAATCGTATTGTCCCCTCAGTTCCATCAGCCGGTACGAGCGCAGCATCGTCCAGTTTTCCACATCCAGATCAAACGGATATTCCAAAGACAGCTGTTCCATCAGCTCATATTTCTGGTTCAACAGTTTCTGATGTTCTTCCCGTCTTTTTTCCTCATCAATATCCCATAAAAATAAAACCACATATGGTTTTACATCGTAATGTGCCAGAACACTGCACCGCATCTCCACCCACCGGGTTTTCCCATCGGGGCGTACGATACGAAGCTGCATTTTTCCGTTGTCATGTGTCCGGACAACATTTTCCAATACACTGACCAGATTTGCATAATCTTCGTCATATACCATTTTTTGTGGTCTGGTTTCCCGCAGTTCCTTTTCCGTGTATCCAAGTACATCCGTAAACTCTGCGTTTGCCTCTTCCACTCTCCAGTCTGCCCCACAACTGACAATTGCAACTGCGACAGGCAGATCCAACTGTATAAATTCCCTATAATCCATAGCTTTGCCCCAATTTCGTTCAATTCTTTCTCCATTATATCATTATTTCTATACATTTCCAACAAGAAAGCGTTTTTCTTCTTGAAATATATCCCATGTCATGTTTATAATAGAATTTGTGATTTTATCATAGACATATTAAGTAAAGCAATGAGGTTTTCGTATGATTAGTGCAAATAACATTACTTTAAGATTAGGCAAAAAAGCCCTTTTCGAAGATGTAAACGTAAAGTTTACCGAGGGGAACTGTTACGGTTTGATCGGTGCAAACGGTGCCGGCAAATCTACCTTTTTAAAAATTTTATCCGGGCAGTTAGAGCCAACCAGCGGTGACATTGTCATCACACCGGGACAGCGTCTGTCTTTCCTGCAGCAGGACCACTTCAAGTATGATGAGTATACCGTACTCGACACGGTTATCATGGGAAATAAACGTCTGTATGACATCATGAAAGAAAAAGATGCCATCTACATGAAAGAAGATTTTTCCGATGAGGATGGTATCCGCGCCAGTGAACTTGAAGCAGAATTTGCAGACATGGACGGCTGGAATGCCGAATCCGATGCTGCCACCCTGTTAAACGGTCTTGGAATTCCGACCGAGGATCACTACACACAGATGGCAGACCTGCCGGGTGCCGCAAAAGTCAAAGTACTTCTTGCGCAGGCACTGTTTGGCAACCCGGACATTCTTCTTCTCGATGAGCCGACCAACCACCTGGATCTTGATGCCATCGCATGGTTAGAAGAATTTCTGATCAACTTTGAAAACACGGTTATCGTGGTTTCCCATGACCGTTATTTCTTAAACAAAGTCTGCACCAACATTGCAGACATGGATTACGGCAAAATCCAGCTGTATGCCGGAAACTACGATTTCTGGTATGAATCCAGCCAGCTTCTTGTCCGTCAGATGAAAGAAGCCAACAAGAAAAAGGAAGAAAAAATCAAAGAGCTGCAGGAGTTTATCTCCCGTTTCTCTGCAAATGCTTCCAAATCCAAGCAGGCAACTTCCCGTAAGCGTGCCCTGGAAAAAATTCAGCTGGATGACATCCGTCCTTCCAGCCGTAAATATCCGTACATTGATTTCCGTCCAAACCGTGAAATCGGAAATGAAGTTCTGACCGTAGACGGAATCAGTAAAACCATTGACGGTGTGAAAGTTCTTGACAACATTTCCTTTATTGTCGGACACGATGACAAAATCGCCTTTGTCGGTGGAAATGAGCTTGCAAAGACAACATTGTTTAAAATTCTCGCCGGAGAAATGGAACCGGATGAAGGATCTTACAAATGGGGTGTTACAACAAGCCAGTCTTATTTCCCGAAGGATAATACTGCCATCTTTGATTCCGATGAGCTGATCGTCGACTGGCTGACCCAGTACTCCGAGATCAAAGACGCGACTTATGTCCGCGGTTTCCTCGGCCGTATGCTTTTTGCCGGTGAAGACGGTGTGAAGAAGATGCGTGTCCTCTCCGGTGGAGAAAAAGTCCGTGTCCTTCTCTCCCGCATGATGATCATGGGAAGCAACGTTCTGATCTTTGATGAGCCGACAGACCACCTGGATATGGAATCCATCACCGCATTGAATAATGGTATGATCAAATTCCCTGGTGTCATCCTGTTTGCCTGCCGTGACCATCAGGTCGTACAGACAACTGCGAACCGCATCATCGAGTTTCTTCCGGATGGAAGCATGGTAGACAAGGTTTCTACTTATGACGAATATCTCGAAAGTGATGTTATGGCAAGAAAACGTCAGGTATACAATACAACTGCAGATGAGGAGGCAGATGATTAATCTGTTACCCTCTGTCTGTTTGGTAAAAACAGGAAACCCTCTCTGCTGGTCTGTCCAGCAAAGAGGGTTTCCTGCATTTCGAAAACTCATTTTCAACTATTTTAAAACATATCCATAAAAATATTTCCGCTGTTATAATTGTAATTATACGTGCCGTTCTTCGTATATGTATTGGATTTTGCGGCTTCTGACTTTGCATAGGACTCTGTCATGGCTGCCTTTGTTGCCACACTGTATGCATAGGAACCGGTTCCATTGAACAGGCTCTTTACTTTTTCTGTGTCTGCACCCTTAAACGTTGTCTCATCCACCGACAGCTTGCCGGTCTTTTCATCAACCGTAATTCCTATTTCCTTTAAGGGTTTCTCATTGTAAGAAGTCTCATTTTTCATAGAACTTATCGACCGGGAAATGCGGTTCGTCGATGACTTGCCGGCTGTATCCAGCATGGAGTTGTAATCATCCGCAAAACTCTTTACTGCTTTGTAGATCTTGTCCGTATCGTAGCTGCCCCCGGAATCCTTTGTAAACACCTTGTTGTTACTGCGGGTATACAATGCCTTGGCAGAGTCTGTCAGTTCCTTGGCATCGGACTCTATCGCAGCCAGCGTCTTGGTACTGTCTTTTGACGTTGATGTGGTCGTGGCCAGATCCTCGATCGTATTTTTGGTGCTGTCATCCGACTTCGAGGTGCCCTTCGTGGAATCCATTGAAAAATAAGAGCGCATTAATTTGCCATAAGAACCACTGCGAATACTTGCATACTCACTTAAATTGATTCCAAACAGGCCACTTCCTGTGCTTTTCGAAGAACCCAGACTGGAAAATAAAGTACTTACTGACGATGAATCATACATCGAAATTCCTCTCATAGTATCACCTCTTTCACACAATTCTTTCTTTTATCCTATCGCTTTTTCACTGTTTTTACAATACTTTTGTGGTATTTTTCCGTATTTTGGTTATAATTACGAAAAGATAACAATTTCTTTTCGTTTTGTTCATATTTTATTCACAATCAGATGCTATTATAAGAACATAAAAGAAAGCAAAGTTACTAACTTGTTATTTTTTCATAATTCGCCCCATTGTCCATTGGACAATGGGGCACTCCTCTTTTTATCAAGAATTTTCTTAAATGTCTTCTATCTGCCAGTCAATCGGCTCGATTCCATGTTCTTTTAGAAACTGATTTGCCTGACTGAAATGTCTGCATCCAAAGAACCCGCGATATGCGGAAAGCGGACTCGGATGTGGTGCCTTTAAGATCAGGTGCCCTGGATTTGTAAGCATCGGTATTTTGCTCTGCGCCGGACGTCCCCACAACATATACACAATCGGACGATCCTGCGCATTCACTGCCTGAATGATCGCATCCGTAAACTGCTCCCATCCTCTTCCCTGATGCGAATTTGCCTGATGCGCCCGCACCGTAAGCACGGTATTCAAAAGCAGTACACCCTGATCTGCCCATTTTTTCAGATAGCCGTTGTTTGGAATTTTACACCCCAGATCATCCTGCAGTTCTTTATAAATATTCTGCAGAGATGGCGGAATTTCTTTCTGATCCGGAAGGACAGAAAACGAAAGACCATGTGCCTGATGTTCATTGTGATACGGGTCCTGTCCCAGAATCAGTACTTTTACCTCACTAAGCGGTGTAAAATGCAGTGCATTAAAAATATCCTCTGCCGGCGGATACACAACCGTGCGGCTATACTCTTCTTTCACAAACTGATACAGCTGCCGGTAATATGGTTTGGCGAATTCCTCACGGACTGCCGGAAGCCAGTCGTTTGTTATCATTGCCATAATTTCATCCACTCCTATCTACGCACGGAGACACCGCGGTCTGCCAGATAGTTTTTCAGATCCATGATCTCCAGCTCCTTATAATGAAACAGGGACGCTGCCAGTGCTGCATCTGCATGTCCCTCTGTCAGGGCCTCATAAAAATGTTCTTTTGTGCCCGCACCACCGGATGCAATCACTGGAATGGAAACATTGTCTGCAATCTGTCTGGTCAGTTCAATATCATACCCTGCCTTTGTTCCATCGCAGTCCATGCTGGTCAGAAGAATTTCTCCCGCACCAAGTCTGTTAGCTTTCATTGCCCATTCTACAGCGTCAAGCCCGGTATCAATACGACCGCCGTTTTTGTAAACATTCCAGCCGCTTCCATCCTCTCTTCGTCTGGCATCAATGGCGACTACCACACACTGGCTGCCAAACTTGTCCGCTGCATTTCCAATCAGCTCCGGTGTATTGATTGCGGAAGAATTAATGGAAATCTTGTCGGCACCTTCCCGAAGCAGTACCTTAAAATCCTCCACCGTACGGATACCACCGCCTACCGTAAACGGGATAAACACCTTCTCTGCAACCTTACGCACCATGTCTACCACCGTTGCACGGTGATCGGAAGATGCGGTAATATCCAGAAAGACTACTTCATCTGCGCCCGCCTTGTCGTAAGCTGCTGCGACCTCTACCGGATCTCCGGCATCTCTTAAATTCACAAAGTTAATGCCTTTTACCACACGTCCGTCATTCACATCCAGACAAGGAATAATTCTCTTCGTAAACACTATGCATTTCCTCCCTGCAGCTTTGCAAAATTTTTCAAAATCGAAAGTCCAACCGTACCGCTCTTTTCCGGATGGAACTGACATGCAAATGTATTTCCGGATTCTACCGATGCATGAATTGTCGTACTGTACTGTGTGGTTGCTTTCACTATCTGTTCATCCGCTGCTTTCAGATAATAGGAATGTACAAAATATACATACGGATTTTCCTCCAGCCCAGCAAAAAGTCTTCCGTCATTCTGTAAATGCAGAGAATTCCACCCGATGTGCGGAATCTTAAGTCCCGACTGATCCGGAATCCGCAGAATCTGTCCGTCCAGCACATGGAGTCCCTCTACACCCTGACTCTCATCGCTTCCCTCAAAGAGAAGCTGCAGTCCCAGACAGATGCCAAGAAATGGCTTATTTTCCGCTGTCACCTGATGAATCACCTTGTCCAGCTCGTATTTTTTCAATTGTTCCATCGCATCGCCAAATGCACCGACTCCCGGAAGAATCACTTTGTCTGCGGTCTCAATCTCGTGAAAATTACGTGTGATCACACAGTCTTCTCCGAGAAAATGCAATGCTTTTTCCACGCTTTTTAAATTTCCAGCGTTGTAGTCTATTATTGCAATCATATAGGTCTTACTCCTAAATTAACAGTCTCCTGCCTTACTTTCTGCTATTTTTTTATCCCAGCCCAAGTTCTTTCAGCTTCTGATGCAATTTTACCGTATAATCATCCCGCTTTCTGGTCTGGTAGATATCCAGTGCCTCATCCCCTGTCATATCATAATCTTTCAGCAGTGCTTTGATAATCTTTCCTCCGATCTTCTCAAGCTGATCTTCACAGCCATACTCTTTGGCATTTTTCTGGTTCAGGTCATAACGCCCATATGCACATACCAGTGCATCAAGTGCATCAATTTTTGAACCGTAATTATCAAATACGAGATATGCCTGATACTTTTCCGAGACAGCAGCAAGAGTTGCCAGCTGATGATAAAGCTTTTCATCGCGCTCCTTGATCGAAAGCCCCTGCAGCTTACGGTATGCCTCCACATAAGAACCCTGCTCATATTTTTCCTTTGCCTGACTTAAGTTTGCCTGATACCCCAAAAGATTTGTCACAATCATGACAAATGCAAACAATGACACTGCCATAAGAACAATCGCAATCACCGGTCCCTTTGGCAGCGGCGGTGTGTTATCCACTTCCTTAGGTTTTTTCTCCTTTTTCGGTTTCGGCGGTTTTGGCTGTTTGGGCTTCTTTTCTTTCTTCGGTTTTTTCTCTTTTTTCGGTTTTTCCTTTTTCTTTTCCGGTTCCCTTCCGGCATCACCGCCTGTACCTTCAAGTTCCTTTAAGATCTGCTGGTTTTCCTCCGAAAGTTCACTGACATCCGCTCCCTGTGTATTTCCAATGTCAACCGCCTGCTTTTCTTCCTCATCATCCTCTCCGAAAATAATCCGGGAAAGTTTCTGCCAGAAGCCGCCTTCTTTCTCTTTTTTCTCTTTCTTATTCTTTTTCTTTTTTTTATTTTTCCCATTGGAAGGGGTTTCTTCTGCCTGTGCCGGTATGTCTTCCTGCTCTGTAAGTTCTGGAATCTTATCTGCCACTTCTTCCTGCGGATTCATTTCCGATCTTGCAAAATCACCGATGGAATCAGTTTCTTCCAAAGGTTTTCCATCTTGATCAGAAGAAAGCATATCCCCCAGATCCGATAAATCCTGATCTCCGGAAAGCATATCCATAAGATCCGAATCCGAAAGCCCTGACAGATCCAGTTCTCCATCCTCTTCTTTTGGCAGATTGCTGTCAAACGTTCCGACTGCATCATCAAGTGTATTCACCTCGAAATCATCCTCATCGGGTGGTATTGCAGTTTCCAACGGACTTTTCCCCTGAAAACCGGTTTCTTCTTCCTTTGCTGCATCCCCTGTCGAAAAATCATCCTGTGGAATATTATCGAGCAGATCATCCAGGGAAGCGTCAATCTGTGTGGCTTTTTCTTCCTGTTTTTTTTGATTCAGGCTCTCGGTATACTCCGGAATATCTTCCTTGAGCAGTTCTTCCTCAAACTCCCTCAAAAAATCTTCTTCATTTTTCGCTTTTGCCTTTTCCTTCGTTTCTTCTTCTCCAAACAATTGCTTTTCAAAATCATCTCTCAGAACCTGTTTTGCTGCCTGCTGTTCCTTCGGATGTTCCGTTTCTTCTCCATGCATGGAATTTAATAATTGATCCAGATAATTTTCCGATGAGTGGTCTCCCATGTGTTTTTCTCCATTCCATCTGTTTATTCCATAAACCTGCAAAGGGATGTGATGAAGCCATCACACCCCTTACTGTTTTGCCGGAATTTATTTGTTTCTCTTTGCAAGTAATTCATCAATGGCATCTACAAGACTTCCGATTTCAGGTTTGGTCAGCTGTGCATCTGCACCAAGCGACTCCCCTTTTCTTCTCATTTCCTCATTTACAAGAGAGGAGAAAATGATAACCGGAAGATGTTTCAGTTTGTCATCTGATTTGATCAGCTTCGTAAGACGATGTCCGTCCATCTGGGGCATTTCAATATCGGTAATGACACAATGAACGTTCTCGTCCAATGTCCCCGCCTTTTCAAATTCCTGAATCTTGTCCCATGCTTCCTGTCCATTACATGTAACAATCAGTTTTTCGTATCCTGCTTTTTTCAGGCAGTCCGTAATCAGACTGCTCAGCAACGGAGAATCCTCTGCAATCAGAATTGGATCCTCGCTCCGGCTTCTCTCCCCGATCTGTTCAATATCATTGACCCTGAGACCGGTTTCCGGACTGATGGATGATACAATTGCCTCAAAGTCAAGAATAACAACCAGTTTTCCGTCCATCTTGATCACACCAGTTGCAACACTTCCGTCTTCTCCATTAATCGTAGAATCCGGTTTGATGATCTCATTCCATGATACACGGTGAATTCCTACCACCTGATCCACATGAAATGCCACATCAAGTTTATTAAAATTCGTGATAATAAACAGACCTTCCTGTCCATCATCCTCCATGCCAAGACACTTTTTCAGATTGATGACCGTAATCATCACCTCGCGCGGCATAAAAATGCCTTCTACGCTCGGATGTGTATTCGGTACAGGAGTAACCTTCTGGTATGACAAAATCTCCCTGATCTTTGCCACGTTGATTCCGTAATGATTATCTCCTAATGTAAACTCTAAAATTTCTAATTCGTTCGTCCCTGACTCTAACAGAATATTTGTATCCATATACGTCCTCCCGCACTTTTCTGTATTGGTAATCCCTTATGTTTATTATATCATATTTTGTAAAATTTGGGGGCATTTATTTGTATTTCAGAGAATAAATTGTATCTTTTATTTCTGCATACAGTGTCTCACCCGAAATTTTATCAGCCTGGTCTTTCGGAATCTGAAACAGTAAAACCGCTGTTTTCTTCTTTCCGCCCCTGATGGTTTCCCCATAAGAGGAAAGACTTCTGGTTCCGAGCGAAGCAGTCTCCTTTATCCTGTTTTTTCCGTCAAAACATGCATAAAATGTAATACCGAGTTTTTCTGTATCCAGCCTGACCTTTTTCTTCCCCTTATTTTTAATTTCAAACTTCATCACAACAAGTTTGTTTCCATCCTCAGGAGTTACTGCAAAATAGTCTCCCTCCTGATAGATATTCTGAACCCTGTATCCTTTGTAAGAAACGGTCAGACCCGATGCATGTCCGATTGCCTCGGCGATCGGCATCGTCTCCATCTCCTGTGTCTGGGTTTCTCCCGTGGCATCTGACGCCATGTTGTTGTCCGCACTCTGGGTATTCTGGCTCTCCGGCATCTGGCTGTCCTGTTTTTGTGTTTCCTGTGTCTCTTCGGATGAAGCGGCTGTCATTCCGTCTTTCTGCTCAATATTATACTTTGCAAGAATATGCGCCGAATACTGCACGACCAGATTTTCTTCGTCCTCTGACAAATCATACATCTGGGTTCCACAGCCTCCCAACAGGAGTATTGCTGACACTGCCATCACAGGCAGACTTATTTTCTTTTTCATACTCTTTTACCCTCTTGTCACTTTTGCCCTATAATCTATGTTTTATGGTATCATATTCTGAAAAATAAGACAATCTTTTCTTTGCATTAATTATTGGTCTCCAATTCCATCCAAAACTCCACACCGTCCGGGTGATTGACTGCACCGCATTTCTGATGAAAAGAATCCATGATTGCCTTGACAATGGACAATCCGATTCCGCTTCCACCATATTCACGTGTTCTTGCTTTGTCTACTTTATAGAATTTCACCCAGATCTTGTCAAGATCCTCTTCGGGAATCGGGTCACCGGTATTAAACACACTCGTGCGTACCAGATGGTCATGTTTTTGAAAACGAATGGTAATCTTTTTTTCTCCTGCCGCATGGTTCATGGCATTGGTCAGGAAATTCGTAATCACCTCTTCCACCTTAAACTCATCCCCCCAGACATATACCGGACCTTCCCTGTAAAATTCGATATTCACCTGTTTTTGTGCCGCCATGATGGATGCAGACTGGATCACGCCGTCAATCAGCTCCGTGATATCAAACCGTGTCATTTCCACGGTATCATTGCCAAACTCCAGCTGATTGAGGGTCAGCAGCTGCTTTACCATATGATTCATCTTTTCCGATTCATCCATAATCACATCACAGTAAAAATCACGGCTCTCCGCATCATCATTGATGCATTCTTTTAATCCTTCCGCATATCCCTGTATGAGTGCCAGCGGTGTTTTCAGCTCGTGTGAAACATTCGAAAGAAATTCTTTTCTCATTTCATCGATCTGTTCTTTTTTCTCGATATCCTGCTGCAGGCTGACGTTTGCTGTCTTTAGTTCCGAAATCGTCTCTTCCAGTGTCTCCGACAATTCATTCATGGAATTTCCAAGTTCATCAATCTCCCGGCTCACATGACGTACCGGTATATACTTTGCATCAAAATCCAGCTGTGTCATCCTTCTTGCAATATCGGATAAGGCATGGATCGGATGGGAAATCCCTTTCGAGAGAACGATGATCAGAATCACACTTAAGATGATGGCTCCCGTGCTCACCATTACAAAAAACTGGTTTGTTATGCTCGCACTTTCCCGAATGCTTTCCACAGCCGCACGCATGTAAAGATTGTTTCCATTTTTTAAAGTTCCCAGAAGAACCAGATACTCCGACTGCAGCCGTTCATCGGTCTGCCGAAGCAGCGTATAATCCTTTCCGGATGAAAGCACCTGCACACGGCTGCGGTCACTTCCATACAGCCAGTCCTCCATCTGCATCTGAAAACGCTGTGCACTGCTGTAGGAACTCCATATCAGGTTTCTGTCCTGATCTGCAATAAGCATATTGATATTTCCGTTTGCACAGATTCTCTCGAACTGCACATACGCATCATCACTGGAATCCCCCTGCTTTTCACAAATCAGCCTTACCTGGTCAAAACTGCTTTTTAACTCTTTTTCCTTATGAAAAATATAATATTTTTCCAAAAAGGTGGTATTAAAAAACCAGCACATCGCAACCGTTCCCGCAACAATGACAACCATCGTCAAAATCAGCTGCCACGTCAGGGAAGTCTTTTGTTTCTTTTCCATTTAGGACACCTCAAACTTGTAACCCATTCCCCATACGGTTTTTATATAACTTCCACATGCCCCGAGTTTATTTCTCAGTTTTTTTACATGTGTATCAATCGTCCGTGCATCCCCAAAATAGTCATAATTCCACACACTGTTTAAAATGCGTTCCCTCGAGAGGGCAATCCCCTGATTATTCATAAAATATTCCAGCAGTTCAAACTCCTTGAAACTGAGTTCCACCGGATTTCCCGAAATTTTCACCTCGTGCGCCGTCTTATCCAGAATAATCTCTCCTGCCGTCTTAAGATCGGCCGCATCGCCGATCTTATTGGTCCGGCGCAAAATCGCTTCGACACGCGCCACAAGAATTTTCGGTGAAAACGGTTTGGTTATATATTCATCAACCCCAAGGTCAAATCCCATAAGTTCATCACTCTCATCACTTTTGGCCGTGAGCATGATGATCGGGACTTTGGATGTCTGACGGATTTCCCTGCAGACTTCCCAGCCGTTCATCTTTGGCATCATCACATCCAGAATCAGCAAAGCGATCGCTTTGTCTTTATAAAAAATATCCAGTGCTTCCTCTCCATCTGCTGCTTCTAAGACTTCATAGTTCTGCCGGGTCAAAAAATCCCGTACCAGCTTCCTCATCCGGCTCTCATCATCTACCACAAGGATCTTCACTTTGTCCATCTCTATTCTGCCTCCTGTTCCGTCAGTCTCAATTCCCTCTCCTCAAGCTGGCTTTCCCGTTCATCCAGCTGTTTTTCCCAGATTTCGTATTTATCAATCACCTTATTTTCATAGTTTAAAATCGTCACATTATCTTCGCTGAGCCATGTAATCACAAGCATCCCAATGATGCCAAGTGCAAAAACAACTGCGAAAAATGTACTGATGTGAAACAGTTTCTGATAATCCCGGTTCTTCTTCCGGCGGTTTTTACTGACCACATGCTCTTTGTTTTTCTGTCTTTTTTTCTTCTGCTTTATTTCCTCTTTGCTTCTTTTTTCTTTTGAAACCATTCCTTCTGGTTCATACACCGTGATC
>ENA-ORRE01001573-ORRE01001573.1-human-gut-metagenome-genome-assembly--contig:-NODE-1573-length-14895-cov-5.540229_pt1 | contig 14895 bp, 9 predicted proteins | sample MGYA00242171_ERZ509126 | MGnify/ENA primary metagenome ERZ509126 (study PRJEB26280, sample SAMEA2338648) | human gut metagenome | biome: human gut; feature: human-associated habitat; material: faeces... | reverse complement strand
AAGAAGTGCAGGAGGCCTGCCGCACAGGAAGCATCACCGATGTAGGGGACGGCATGAACCCGGATATAGAAAAGATGATTGACCTGCACCCCGATGCCATTATGCTCTCCCCCTTTGAGAACAGCGGCGGATACGGACGAGTGGAGAAACTCAACATTCCCATTATCGAATGTGCAGACTATATGGAAACTTCGGCATTGGGACGTGCCGAATGGACACGCTTTTACGGACTTCTGTTCGGGCGGACGCAACAAGCAGACAGCTTGTTTGCGGAAGTGGAAAAGAACTATCAGGAGCTGAAAGCATTGGTTGCCCCCCTTTCATCCGCACCGAGTGTAATCAGCGAACTGAAAAACGGTTCGGCATGGTATGTTCCGGGAGGGAAAAGCACTTCGGCGCAACTATATGCAGATGCAGGAGCCAATTATGCGTTTGCTGCAGACGGACATAGCGGTTCCGTTCCTCTTGCTTTCGAAACGGTATTTGATAAAGGCCAGAATGCTGACTTTTGGCTCATCAAATATAATCAGGCCATTGACAAGACTTATAAGGAATTGAAACAGGATTATGCTCCATACGCCGGCTTCCGTGCTTACAAGGAACGGAAGATTTACGGATGCAACACCAATAAAGTCTCCCTTTATGAAGATTATCCTTTCCATCCCGACTGGTTGCTGAAAGATTTGATAAAAATCTTCCATCCTACGCTCTTAGAAGGGTATGAATTAAAATATTTCACTAAATTAGCGGAGTAAACTTCTGTGGAGCAGGTTTTGCCTGTCCGAATGCATTCCCGAATGTATCTTTCTGTATGCATTCGGGAATGCATTCGGACACATGGGTCCGCCCCTACGGTAACAAAACAAAATGAGAAATAAAGGAACGAAATACGGCATCATACTGCTGCTCCTTATCCTTGCATTGATAGGAGCCAATCTACTGTTCGGCTCGGTGAACATCCCTGCCGAAGCGGTGGGACACATCCTTCTGGGCAATGAAGCGGAAAAGGCAAGTTGGAGTTTCATTGTGTGGGAGTCCCGCCTGCCACAAGCCGTCACTGCCCTGCTTTGCGGAATGGCACTCGCTGCATCGGGACTGATGTTGCAAACCACCTTCAATAATCCATTGGCCGACCCTTCCATTTTGGGTATCAGTTCGGGAGCCAGCCTGGGAGTAGCGTTGGTCATGCTGGCGGGAGCCGGTACAATCACTGCCGGCGCGTTAACCCTCTCCGGTTTCATTTCTGTCATTATCGGCGCATTCATCGGTTCCATGATAGTGATGGGGATTATTCTTTTCTTCTCCACCTTGATAAAGAACAGCATCATGCTGCTTATTATAGGAATTATGATTGGCTATATCACCTCGTCTGCCATTTCCCTGCTCAATTTCTTCGCCACGGCAGAAGGAGTACACTCTTATATGATTTGGGGGATGGGCAACTTCGGAGGAGTATCCTTACAGCAACTTCCCTTCTTTTCCGTAGTCACCGCAGCGGGACTGCTGATTACCATCCTCTTGATTAAACCCCTGAATGCCCTGTTGCTGGGCACCCGATATGCCGAAAACCTGGGAATCAACATCCGTCGCACCCGCAACCTGCTGCTTATCGCCACCGGACTGCTGACAGCCATCACCACCGCTTTCTGTGGGCCTATCTCTTTTATCGGACTAGCTGTGCCGCATATTGCCCGCCTGATGCTGGGAACATCCAACCACAACTCGCTGCTGCCTGTCACCATGCTGACAGGAGGAGCCATTGCACTGCTCTGCAACTTCATCTGTATTCTGCCAGGCGAAGCCGGTATCATTCCGCTGAATGCCGTGACTCCTGTCATCGGTGCGCCCATTATCATTTATGTTATCGTAAACCAACGTAAAATTCAATATTTCAATTAATGAAGAAGCACGCAGTCATCACCGCAACGGATTTATGTATCGGTTATCGCACCCATAAAGAAGAAAAGAAAGTGCACGAACATCTTTCTTTCCGACTCTATCCGGGCGAACTGACCAGCCTGCTCGGAGCGAACGGAGCCGGCAAATCAACTTTACTCCGTACATTGTCTGCCTCGCAACCCTCATTGGCAGGAGATTTGCAATTACTGGACAAACCTTTACACCACTATTCAGAAAAAGAACGTTCACGCACCATTGGCGTGGTTTTGACAGACAAGACACAGGCCGGAGGATTGACCGTATATGAACTGGTAGCCTTGGGACGCCAACCGCATACAGGCTTCTTCGGACGCCTCCATCCCAAAGACCATCTCATTATCAAAGAAGCATTGGAAGCCGTAGGCATTGCCCACAAAGCCGAAAGCTATACTGCGGAGCTTTCGGACGGGGAACGGCAAAAGGTAATGATAGCCAAGGCATTGGTACAAGAGTGTCCGCTGATTATATTGGATGAGCCGACTGCTTTTCTGGATGTGGTAAGCCGTATTGAAATTATGACCTTGCTGCACAAACTGGCTGTAGAGCAGAACAAAGCGATTCTGCTGTCTACCCATGACATTGAACAAGCCTTGGTGCTGTCCGACAAACTTTGGCTGCTGTCCAAGGAACAAGGATTGCAATGTGGAACGACGGAAGATGTGATTCTCAGCCATCGAATGGAGACTTTATTCTCACATGAGAATATTCTGTTTGATTACAATCACGGCATCTACTATCCAAGAGTGGATGGGAAGAAAGGAATCAGGGTAGAAGCCAGGAATGATACTCTGCTGCATTGGACAATCAATGCACTGAACCGCCACGGTTATACCTGTCTGCTATCCGAAGAAAAGAACCCGAACACGCCTCACCTCCTTGCATTATCGCCTGACAAGCTGGTACTTACATGGGAAGGGGAAACACAAACGTATTCCTCCTTCGAAAGTTTATTGACACAGTTCTATTAAAAGATTCAAATTCTTCAGACTGCCTGAGGTATTCCAACAGGCAGACCAAGCCTTTTCTGACTAAAGATTAAGGGATTACTTGCAGTCACCTACTATGTGTCCCACTACAGCATAACATACGTCCTGCTACAGTGGGATGTACGTCCTGATGCAATGGAACGTAGTAATCTTCCGTATAAGAATCCTTAGCCCACCTATAAGAATCCCTTAACCTGACCGGCACAGGAACTAATCCAACTCATCATCCAACGCTTCCCGCATTGCTTTTATTTCTCCCTTGATTCGTCTGCGGACTCTAAATCCTATATACAGACCGATTAGCAAGCCACAAAAAGCACCATAAAGGGCATAGACTTCATGTAACAAATACAACTCTACTATAAAGCAGACCAGCACCGGAACAGCCAGGGATATTCCCAAAAGCATGCCCGTCTTTTGATATTTCTCTAATTTATAGGTGGCAATCAAAGCCTCTTTCACCGTCATCCGTTTGTAATCCAAGCGGGCGAGTTTCCACCATATAAAGCCTTTGTGGGCAGCCATGACCATAAAGAACACAAAGAACATATATACTGTCCAGTCCGGAAATCCTTCCACATTTCGTTGTATCATCACTATCCAGAATGGAGTCATCAGGCATATACTTGTCATCATCTGAAATTCCCTTATCAACCGCTGCTGTGAAGAGACTGCACGATTCTGTGTAATCCGACTCACCGGCGCCTCGTTCTCCGATTCCAGTTTATCCATCTGTTTATCCATCATTTTCCAACCTTTTTTCAATTCTTCCAGTTCCATAGTTACTCCTTTCTATTGATTTGCCAATCCATTTAATTTTTCCTTAATCCGCTTCAATTTCGAAGCAATATTATTGCGCGAGATACCGGTGATTTCGGCAATCTCTTCATACGACCGTTCGTCCAGCCACAACAGAATGATGGCTTTCTCCAAACGGTTGAGCTGACTGATGAGCCGGTACATCTCGCGCAGATGTACCGCTTTCTCATCGCTCTCATCAATCATCAAGTCGAACAGGCTTTCCAACGACATAGTATCCGTAATCTTACTGTGTTTGCGATAGAATGATATACAAGTATTCAGACTCACCCGATAAATCCAGGAGGAAATCTTCGCTTCTCCTTTAAAACTTCGGAATCCTTGCCACAGGTGTATCAAAACCTCCTGATGCAAATCTTTCAAATGCTCCTCGTCTGTGGCATAGAGATAGCAGACCTTGTAAATCAGTCTTCCATACTCTTTTATCAGAGTCAGAAACGCTTGCTCATTCTCCTTTTCTCCTTTCATATTCTCCTTTTTTACATAAGACGCAACCTTTCCCGAATAGTTGCAAAGGGGGATGTATCAAAACTTCCCTTTTATAGAAATCGAGGGTGTGTCAAAACAAAAATGACCCTTCCGAAAAGTGACAGATTGTAACTGCCAAACTTAAAAGAGCCATATCGAACTCTATTTCGAGTAATGATACGACTCCTTCTCTTGCTTTTTAGGATGCCCAAGTTTCAGATTAAAAGTCCTTCTTTGGTTTAACTTAGTTTTGATACACCCTCCCTGTTTAGTTTATAAACAACTTCGCATAGAGTATAAACAGACAGATGACAAGTGTCTGGGAAAAGCCCAAACGGTTAGTTGACCGTATTCCGGAACAAATAAAAATCCTTCCGCCCCTCTTACCGAACAGCGGTATAAAATGAAGTATCTTAAACTTTATCGGCAGGGAGAGTGAACACCATCCGGCAGCCTTCCTTATAATCAGAGTCAATCATAATCTGTCCTCCCAATAATTGTGCAGCCAGCCGACTGATAGCCAGTCCGAGCCCTGTACCCTGAGTAAATTCATCTACCTTGGTAAAACGCTCGAACACCCACTCCTGCTTGTCTTCGGGTATGCCGATACCGGTGTCTGTCACCACTATCTCTATATGCTGTGCATCCATCGACAAATGGCAATCCAACGTTATTTTCCCTCGAGTAGTAAACTTGATTGCATTCAGCAATAAATTATCAAGTACTGTCGCTATCAGTTTTGAGTCAGAACAAACAGGATATTCATTTTTCCAAGAGTCGAACAACAATTCCACCTCCGGCTTTAAGTCGTCTTTCACACGTTTCAACGCCAAAGAACATAAATCGTTTATGCTGACCGGGACCTTCTTAATCTCTTTATCCATTGTATCAAGAGTAGAAAGCTCCAGAACATCCCCTACTAGTTTCAACAGGTTATTACTGTTTTCCGTTATCACGCTTGCATACGTTTTCATGTCCTCCTGACCTCTCAGTTCCTCGACAAGCACTTGTGAAAAACCTACAATAGAGTTAAGAGGCGTTCTTATCTCATGACTCATGTTTTGAATAAAAGCACTCTTCATGCGACTGGCATTCTCGGCACGCTCCTTCTCTTTGACAATAATCTTATCAGCTTCAGTCAATGCCATATTCTTCCGGCGCAAATCAAACTCAGAATGACGCAAACGCCTGTTCAGTCTCCACAGCTTAAAAGTAAATACACACATCACTAGAATAAAGATTCCCAATCCTATCAAAGATACATAGGTCGTATGCAACTTATGTCTGCTCATGGCAAGCTCCAACTCACTGTTTTCTTTATTAAGACGTGAAACATCCATGATTGTCGCAAACTCTTCCAAAGACACTTGGGCATCTCGTCTTTCCAGCGAATCACGCAACTGAATGTATAAACTGTATTGCTCATTCGCTTCCTTTTCACGACCGGGAACCATTTGAAGAGCTTCCGCTTTTACCTTTAAAAAGCGCAATTGATCCACTCTGCTTTTATCATAAGACGACTCATATAATTCCACTATTTTACTATACTCTCCGGTCAACCAATAATAATATGTTTTAATATCACACAAATCATTGCCCATATCAGGAAGGTTTAAAGCTTCCGCCTTCCGGATAAGCTGTTCTACTTGCCGCGCATTTCCTTTCCTCCACCAATAAAAAGCATCATTCTTCATGACTAACAATTCTTGGGAAGGACGTTTCACCGCTGCGTATGCTTTTTCCAATATGGGCTTGGCTTCTTCTGTCTTATTCAGATTTATCATATCATGAGCCAAAGTAGCGTATATCAGACTAAGGTTAAAGTCTTCAATGTCGTATTGTTCTATCAGTTCTACCACCTTCTTTTGATATTCATAAGCCAATTGAACATTATTTTTCAGGCTATAGACATTCCTCATTGACTTATAACAAGAAATCAGTCCGGGCATATAATTCTCTTTTGTGGCTTCTTCCTGCATAGCTTTCAATTCCAGCAAAGCCAAATTGAATTGTTTCTTTATAATATAACCCTCTATGTATCTTCCCCATATCCAATAATAATACTTAGGCTGGCCGGTCTGTCTGGCAAAACGCTTCACCTCTTCCGAATAGTAGCGAAGGCTGTCCATATCCATTCCACAGAAATAAAAATAACTGGCCTTATGACACAGGGCGGCCGCCTGCGTACGTTTATCCCCCAATTTTTCAGCCATTCTAAAAAGAGTATCAGCCGCTTGAAGAATCCCGGGTGTCCTGCTGATTCTCTCACACCTTTGATAATAAACAAAGAGCGTACTGTCCATGTTAAACTGATTATTTTGTGCAGTCATAGAAAATACACAAAGCAGGAATATCAAAAAGGGGAATAACCTTTTCATAAAACAATGATTTTAGTAAATTCACAAATGTAGTTAATATTAAGAGATTACCATCCTCTTTTGCATAAAAAAAGACTCCACCACTTTATTTACATTCAGCTGTGAAGTCTTTTCCTAATATATATTTACAGAGAAATTATTCTTTCATCAAATAAGCCTTGAAGCTATCAAAGTCTTTATCCATCGGAATACTCTGCTTGGTTCCTTTCATGAACTCCTGCAGCTTGGCGGGAATCTCCACTTTGCCGCCAATGATAGCTTCCACTGTTTCAAGGAACTTTGCCGGATGCGCCGTTTCAAGAAAGACACCGGTCTCGCCCGGTTGCAAGCTTTCCGAGAGGGCGCGATAACCGCAAGCTCCGTGCGGATCGAGCAAATAGCCTGTTTCCCGATAGGCTTCCTTCACTGTTTCGCGAATCTGTTCATCTGTATAGGTCGCACCCGAGATTTCCGCTGTAATGGCAGCGTGATTGTTATCGTACAATGCCAGTACGCGAGCAAAGTTACTGGGGTCGCCCACATCCATTGCATTGGCAATGGTAGCGACGGAAGGACGCGGATTGTATTTTCCGGTCTGCAAGTATTGATAGAAGATATCGTTCCGATTGTTGGCTGCTACAAAGCGTTTCACAGGCAAACCCATGCGCTTTCCGAACAGACCGGCCGTAATATTGCCAAAGTTACCGCTAGGCACACATACCACCATCTGATTCGCCTTTCCTTCTTTCTTCAACTGCGCGTATGCATAGAAATAATAGAATGCCTGAGGCAGGAAGCGGGCCACGTTAATAGAATTTGCCGAAGTCAGTTTCATGTGCGCATTCAAGTCAGCATCCATAAACGCATTCTTTACCAATGCCTGACAATCGTCAAACGTACCGTCCACTTCCAAAGCCGTAATATTCTGTCCCAGCGTAGTGAACTGCTTTTCCTGAATTTCGCTGACCTTTCCTTTCGGATAAAGCACATACACATGGATACCTTCCACTCCGAGGAAGCCATTGGCTACTGCACTGCCGGTATCTCCCGAAGTAGCGACCAGGACATTCACCTGCTTCTGCCCTTCTTTTTTAATGAAGTAACCCAGCAAACGGGCCATGAACCGTCCGCCCACATCTTTAAAAGCCAAGGTAGGGCCATGAAACAATTCCAATGAGTAAATATTATCCTTCACCTTTACGGCAGGAACATCAAAACCCAACGTATCATAAACAATCTGTTTCAATGTATCGACCGGCACATCCTCGCCAAAGAAAGCATCAGCTACCCGATAGGCTATTTCCTGAAAAGACAGGTGTTCTATGTTATCATAAAATTCTTTCGGCAACGTTTTAATAGCTTCGGGCATAAATAAACCTTTGTCGGAAGCCAGCCCCTTCACAACAGCTTCTTCCAATGAAGCAGCCGGGGCCTGATGATTGGTACTATAATATTTCATAATATAGATTGTTTTTTAATCGTTATGCAGCGCAGGAGCTGCCATAAACTCGTTCATAAACTCATCTTCTTTCATCACTCCGTAACTGCCTTCCACACAAGCCACCTCGTCAAATGTCTGTACATTGTCCGGCTCTATACCCGGATAATAAATGAGGAAAGGCACCGGCTCAGCAGTATGTGTACGCAGTTCGCAAGGTGTGGGATGATCGGGAAGCACAGCTATGGCAACCGGTTCCGTCCAATCTTTTACCGCCTCATAGATAGGACCGACAGCCCGCTTGTCCAGATTTTCAATCGTGAGCTGCTTCAACTTAAAATCCCCCTCATGCCCCGCCTCGTCACTGGCTTCAATATGCAGATATACAAAGTCGTCTGTCCGAAGCGCTTCCAATGCGGCGGCAACCTTGTTTTCATAATTTGTATCATAGAGTCCTGTTGCCCCTTGCACGGTGATGCGGCGCAATCCGGCATAATATCCGATTCCGTTAATCAAATCGACAGCCGAAATGACCGCACCTTTCCTGATATCCGGATACTTCTCTGCCAATGGTTCCATCTGCGGACGATAGCCCGGACTCCACGGCCAAATGCTGTTGGCGGGGTCTTTACCTTCGGCTATACGCTTCTTGTTAACGGGATGTTCAGCCAGCAATTCTTGAGATTTCAGGATAAGGGCATTTATCAGTTCTGCCGTTTCCTGTGCTTCCGGCACCTCGGCCTTCACCATCAGCGGACGGAAAGATTTCAACGGAACGTCATGGGGAGGTGTGCAATCCAAATGCTTATTGCCTCCTTTTATCACCAATAAATGACGGTATTGCACCCCTGTATAGAAATGAATGCGGTCTGTGCCCAACTTCTCTTCCAAATAGTTAATCAACACATCAGCTTCTTCGGTGGTGATATGACCGGCAGAATGATTCTTTATATTATCTCCTTCGATGCAGATAATATTGCAACGCATCGCCATGTCACCCGGTTGCAGGTCTACTCCGATGCTCGCCGCTTCCAACGGACCGCGCCCTTCATACACTTTCGGCAGATTATAGCCCATAACCGACATATTCGCCACTTCGCTGCCCGGATGGAAACCCGGTGCAACGGTCATCAGCCTTCCGGTACGTCCCATACGGGCAAGCTTGTCCATATAGGGTGTAGCAGCATACTGAAGCAATGTTTTATTTCCCAATGATTCAGCCGGCCAGTCAGCCATACCGTCACCCAGAATAATAATGTGTTTCATAAGCCTAAATGTTTGCGATACTCATGATGTCGGCAAATACTCCGGCAGCAGTAACACTGGCACCGGCACCGTATCCTTGTATCATCATTGGATATTCCTTATATCGTTCGGTGGTAAGCAGGATAATATTATTACTGCCTTCCAATCCATAGAACGGATGTTTGCTGTCTACTTCCTGCAGAGACACGCTGCCTTTACCGTTTTCCAGTTTCGCAACGAAGCGCCAACGCTTATTCTCGTTTTCCAACTTCTGACGACGAGCCTCAAAATCAGCATCCAGCGACGGGACTTTCTTCCAAAACTCTTCCAAAGCCCCTTCAAAGAAATCATTCGGTACAAAAAGATGTTTTTCCACATCTGTCTGTTCCAACTTGTATCCGGCTTCGCGCGCCAAGATAACCAACTTGCGGATTACGTCTTTTCCACTCAGGTCGATGCGCGGGTCAGGCTCCGAATAACGTTCTTCCTGTGCCATCTTGATGGTTTGGCTGAAAGGCACGTCTGCACTAATCTTATTAAAGATATAGTTTAAAGTTCCACTGAGCACCGCTTCTATCTTCAAAATCTTATCACCACTATTTATCAAGTCATTGATGGTATTGATAATCGGCAGTCCCGCACCCACATTTGTCTCAAACAAGAACTTCACTCCCCGTTTGCGAGCTATTTGTTTCAACTCGCTATAAATGGAATAATCCGATGAAGCGGCAATCTTATTGGCTGCCACTACAGAGATATTATGCATCAGGAACTCTTTATAAAGAGAGGCTACTTCGGCACTTGCCGTACAATCCACAAAAACAGAATTGAAAATATTCATGCCGGTAATCTCGTCATGCAGCACACCGGCAGAAGACGGGATTCCTTTTTCTTCCATCTCTTCCCTATAAGAAGCAAGGTCAATGCCCGCACGAGTGAAGAGTGCACGATGCCCGTCGGCAATGCCCACTACCTTCAGCTTCAAGCCACGTTCCTGCATCAGCTTCTGTTGCTGGCAACGGATTTGTTCTATCAGGCTGCCGCCCACCGTACCGGTACCACAGATAAACAAGTTCAATACCTGATACTCCGACAGGAAGAACGAGTCATGAATGACGTTCAAAGACTTGCGAAGAGACTTAGCCTCCACCACAAAAGAGATATTGGTTTCGGAAGCACCTTGCGCACAAGCTATCACGCTGATACCGTTACGTCCCAATGTTCCAAAGAGCTTTCCGGCAATACCCGGCGTATGCTTCATGTTCTCGCCTACAATTGCAATAGTAGCCAAATTCATCTCAGCCACCACCGGACTGATTTCACCCATTTCTATCTCTTTTGCAAATTCCTCATTCAGCACCTCACAAGCCAATGCAGCATCTTGATTACGGACACCGATGGAAGTGCTGTTCTCTGAAGAAGCCTGAGACACCATGAACACACTGATGCCATTCTGCGCCAATGCCTTAAAGATGCGGAAGTTGACGCCGATTACTCCCACCATGCCCAAGCCTGTCACCGTAATCAGGCTGGTATCATTGATAGACGAAATACCTTTAATGGCCTTTGAGCCTGAATCGACTTCCTGCTTGATAATGGTTCCGGGGGCCTCGGGGTTAAAGGTGTTTTTTATCAGAATAGGAATATTCTTGTGACACACCGGATAGATAGTCGGCGGATAAACCACTTTCGCACCAAAGTTGCAAAGCTCCATAGCCTCTACATAACTCAGCTCATTTATGGTATAAGCAGTGCTGATGACACGCGGGTCGGCAGTCATAAAGCCGTCCACATCCGTCCATATCTCCAGACTGCCGGCATTCAGAGATGCGGCAATGATGGAAGCTGTATAATCCGAACCGCCACGTCCCAAATTAGTCACTTCTCCGCTATTCTTGTCAGTAGATATAAAACCGGGCACCAGTGCCACCTGCGGAATTTCATCAAATGTTTCTTTCACCAACGAAGTGGTCAGTTCCGAATCCAGAATATGCTTGGCATGTTTCTTCTCAGTCTTGATAAAATTGCGCGAATCATACCACACAGCTCCCTTTATCAGCGTTGCCGCAATAATAGACGACAAACGTTCACCGTAGCTCACGATAGTTGCAGAAGTCTTGGAAGACAAATCCTTAATCAGATAAATACCTTGAAAGATATCTTTCAACTCGCTCAGCAGTTCATTGACCTTATCCAGCAATACGGTGCGTCCTTCGCCCGCCGGAATAACGGTGTACACCATCTCAATGTGACGGTTCACTATCTCACGATACTCTTTTTCATACTCCGCATCGCCATTAGCTGCCATTTGCGAAGTATTGATTAACTTGTCAGTGATGCCACCCAAAGCAGATACCACTACGATTACAGGCTCTTCGGCAGCCTCTACTATCTGTTTGACTTTTAAAATACTGTCCACGGAACCTACGGACGTTCCGCCGAATTTCATTACTTTCATGCAATTACCTATTTTGTTCCGGCTCTTTTCCCCTGCATTATCATCTCCTTTTCAGTTCAGGACACTATATAACACGTCTTCAGTAACGGAATAAGCCGTATCTGTTTACAATAAAATAAAATGCTGTTTTTGCTTACGTCCGTAAGCGTGTATCACGTAGAAACACTATATACTATCCTTAACCCCGAGGGGTCATTGTTGTGGATGTAGACATGGAGGTCATCATGCGCCCCATCCCAAAAGTAGTTGTATGCAGATAGTACATTGTCATTTTATAACCGTTCTTTCCTTTTTGTTTGAACGATGCAAATATAAAAACTATTTCTTACAATCTATCACGAATCTCGTTTTTTTTGAGAAAAACAGTAAGAATTACTCTTTTAATAACAGAAATAAGACAAAAAGAAGTACAAAAACCGTCTTTCACAAGCGTTTTTATTGTGAAAGACGGCAATGACAACCAAGCAATGAGCAAATCACTTCTTCAGTTTACCGATAAACATGACATTGTTATCGTTTTCGTCCAATGATTCAAGCAAGCCTTTCAGCAACTCTTTGTCTTTGTCGGTACAATCGGGTGCGGCCATACGTTTTTCTATGTTTTCCATCAGCACTGCCGGCTCATACATGGCAAAGAACCAACCGTTAGTGAAATTCATCGGTGCAGGAAGACCGCCAAAATAGTCATTCACCAACTTCACATAGTGTGAATTATTGTTCTTGTTGTCTACCACAATAGTTCCTTTACCCCAGACCGTAGCAAGATATTTCCCGGGAAGCTCATCGTAAATCAGGAATACATCTTCTCCCACAGGAGGATTGGACAAGGCAAACTGTGCTTCTATCTTGTTGGCAGCAGCATTATAATTATATAATGTATCGACAGGCATCATCATGTATTTGAAGCCTTCCACATTATTACAACTCCATATTTCGTTATTAAAGCCAACGAAGCTACCGTTTTTATCACGTGGATTTATAGCCTGCCCAGCCGTCGGTATATACTTGGTGATAGTGCTATCCGGCGTAATAACAGCCCCCATCATTTCACTCATACCCTGAAAACAGAGATGAACAAGAGATATACTTCCATCGGGGTTGAGTGACAGTTTAGGTTTGTTGAGCCTTTCCCCTAAATCATAATCTGTCACAAAGGTACCGTCCAGGTTATACTTCAATATCTTAGTGCTTCCGGCAAACGGGGCAAGGTATATCGCCTTATTCTTCTCATCAATCAATTCACTATATAACGAGCCTGCATATTCGCCGGGCCCCTGTCCCATCGCTCCTATGTCATGCAGAAATTTCCCTTTATGATTAAACAACTTAAATACGCCTCCGCTTTGGCGGATTCCGATATAGTTGTCGGTGATAGCCGGCCACCACATTTTAAACAGTGCCGTATCGACATTTTCAAACCTCACCAACTGGCAATCTTCCACCCACTCGCTCAGCGGCACATTCAGGGTATCCTTTACTTTCGCAAAATCACATAGTGTGAGTGTATTGCCATTCTGTTCTAATCTTGTAATGGTGCCATCGTCTTTCGATGACGGGCCACAAGCTGCAAGAAGGGCGGTAGCCAGTATTGCAGTACTCATCAACAACTTTGTTCTTTTCATAATAGTACGATTTTTTAGTAGATTGTCCAAATGTAAGAAACATATTCCGAAGAAACAAACAATTATCGCTTTTTCTTCATACATTAATTATAAAAGCCAAATTCCTGTTTCTATTTTCAAATCTCTGACTGTCTGTTTCTTACTTATCCCTTAATTATTCCGGCAAAGCATATCATCGTCCCGCCAAGCACGTTTCTGCAGAATCATTGAAACAGAAATAGGTATGTTTGATTCATGCTTTTACAATAGAAAGTTGAGAACAATTATACCCTCATGCCCTCATTCTTACCTGTTGGCACTCCGAGTGCATATTACTAATATACCATAAATTATATGCTTTATCGACCATAAATCGCTATTTCTTAAATCTCTCTATTTTAATGTTTTTTTCAAAATGCTCCGTTTTTTTCGGTTATCTGCCTGTGCTTCCTATGATTGTCCGTCCTATACCGTTTGTCAAACGAACTTTCAGACGGCATTGATTACGCTGTTGGCGCAGTTCGAATGTTTTGTTCCTGCAGGGAGTGCCCATATCGGAATGGTGTATAAGATATTCACCTGCGTGGACGCCAGCGACAACATATCGGTGGGAGAGTCTACCTTTATGTGTAGAGATAAATGGATTTCAAGGAAAACAGAAAGATGTAAGTTGCAGGCAGGGAGAAATGTAATGCCCTTATGATCCGACAATAACAGAAGATTTTGCTGAACATGAATTGACATTAGATTTGACAGAGAGAATGAGTAAACTTGCAGATTAAAATAGTTTTTTATAAATCATAAAACTATATTCAATTTATGGTATGCTTAGAGCTTGTTTAAAAATGGCTGAAATCTTTTTATTATAAAGCTTCCGTATCAGCCGAATAGTTTCTTCCTCTCTCCTTTCATTAGCCGTTGAAACGTCCTGCTGATAGGCTTCCGGTCATGAAGGAACATCCCGTCACCGCTCTTTCAGCCTCCTTTCATTCGTAAAAAGCGGGAATTGCTTTGTGTAACTTTTTTCGATAGCGCTTTCATTGACTGTAGGGGCGGACCCATGTGTCCGCCCGATAGCTTGAAGTGAACTGTTCTCAGGCAGACACACGGGTCTGCCCCTACAGAAAACGGCAGGCTAAAAAGATGTGTAGGAAGTGCACAATGGGAATTGCTGAAGGCAGATTGTGAAGGGACTCGGGAAGCACGGCTGAAGGGAGGATGAGGGGATGTGCCGTCATTCTTAACGGATTGATTACCTGAACGTTTCAATTAAAATGTAAGGATGAACGGAGAAGAGGAATGACCGGCTTAATGAGGGGATAATCCCATCTGCCCCTACATGAAAGACATGCCGGGCTTTTTAAAAAAGGTGGTGAAGTTTTCAAAAAACCTCCCGATGTTTTTTGAAGACATACCGAGCTTTTTCGAAAACCTCAAGGTCTTTTTGCAACACTCAGCGTGAACAGCCTGTTTTTTTAATTGTTATTTGTTGTAGTGTACACATTGGTTAACACATACGGTGGCGCAGGCCTACACGTACGTACGCATAAGCCTATACATATATTATAATGACATCTTTGACTAA
>ENA-ORRE01001569-ORRE01001569.1-human-gut-metagenome-genome-assembly--contig:-NODE-1569-length-14913-cov-4.057208_pt1 | contig 14913 bp, 15 predicted proteins | sample MGYA00242171_ERZ509126 | MGnify/ENA primary metagenome ERZ509126 (study PRJEB26280, sample SAMEA2338648) | human gut metagenome | biome: human gut; feature: human-associated habitat; material: faeces... | reverse complement strand
TTAATAAAGAGTAAAAAATATAATGACAAATATGTAAATATTTATCACAAAGTAATTGACTAAGAAATTATTTTATGGTAAGATTATATTATAAATAGAGGAGGAGAAAAAGATGAAAAAATTAAATAGAAAAGGATTTACTTTAATAGAGTTACTAGCAGTTATCGTCATACTTGCTATTATCGTTGTAGTTACTGTGCCTACAATTATTAGTACAATTGCTGATGCTAGAGTACAAAGTATTTGGAACTTAGCTGGAGAGACTGCAAATAGTTATAATACTGGTGTTGCACAAGATTTATTAACACCTGGTAAAGCATTACAAGGAGCAAGTGCTACCGATGCATGGAAATGCTTAGGATCTATTACAACTGCAACTGGTTCAACAGCAAGTAATTTGGCAGAAGTTTTAGATTTAAGTGATAATGACCTAATACTTACTGGCACAGAACCTACTGATGAAGGTTTAGCAGGAAATACTTATAAACCTACACAAGATATTTGTTCTGCTATCAAACTAAATAGTTCAGGTGGAGCAATAGTATTCTTAAATGCTAAAGATGGTGGTAAATTCGCTATTTCAGGTAAAGCAGTATATGCTTTAAGTACTGAAGATAACGGCCATCAAAATTAATGCTTAGAGGAGAAATCCTCTTTTTTTGGTATATACTTATGCTTATATATAATATATATGGTTGATATCTTGTTATTAGACTTTAGGTTAATAACAACACTCTAAGACCTTGGCTTAGAGTGAAAGGCAGAAATAAGTCTTTTTCTTTTACTAAAAATATAGTATAATGTTATAGAAAGAGGTAGATAGAATGAATTTAATAATAGGAAGTCATGTATCATATAATAATAAAAGTCAGTTACTTGGAAGCGTTAAAGAAGCACTAAGTTATAAGGCAAATACTTTTATGTTTTATACAGGAGCCCCACAGAATACTAATAGAAGTGTTATTGAAGATTCTCTTACAATGGAAGCATATAAATTAATGAAAGAAAATAATATTGCTTTAGAAAAAGTAATAGTACATGCTCCTTATATAGTTAATTTAGCTAATTTTAATAATTTTGATTTTTCAGTATCATTTCTTATAAACGAAGTAGAAAGATGTAGTACTTTAGGTATTAAGTATTTAGTATTACATCCAGGATCAGCAGTTAATTGTTCTAGAGAAGAAGCTATTAATAATATAAGTAAAGGATTAAATTTAATATTAGATAATGATTATGATGTAACTATCTTACTAGAAACAATGGCTGGTAAAGGTAATGAGATGGGTAAGACATTTGAAGAATTAAAAGCTATTATTGATAAAGTTAAATTTCAAGATAAGATTGGAGTATGTATAGATACTTGTCACTTAAATGATGCCGGTTATGATATGAGTAAGTTTGATATGGTACTTGATGATTTTGATAAAGTAATTGGTATTAATAAAATAGGATGTATTCATGTTAATGATAGTAAGAATGAGATAGGTAGTCATAAAGATAGACATGAGAATATTGGCTTTGGTACTATTGGTTTTGATAATTTGATTAAGATTATTTATAATGAAAGATTAGATGGAATACCTAGAATATTAGAAACACCATATGTTACTAAAGAAGATAATAGTAAAGATAAAGTATATCCTCCATATAAATATGAAATAGAAATGATAAGAAATAAAAAGTTTGATAGTAATTTAATAACTAAAATAAGAGAAGGTTAGCCTTCTCTTATATTTTGTGTAAACATATCTATTTTATCTTTAAATTTTATATATAAGTTTTCTATTTTATTATAAGTAAGTGGTTTTACTTTGAATTTTATTTCATTTAAGATATCTTTAGGATTACCATAGATAATAGTTTTATAATCTTTTTTTATGTAGTTATATATTAGTTCTATTTCTTCTTTGTCTAAAGATATACCTTGTTTTTCAGCATAATAAGTAATATCACTTTTTTTTAATCTGTTTACATATTCACTAATTAGATAAATATTCATAAATTCCCCTAATTAACTATATGTATAATTGGGATAAATATGATATAATAATAAATGGATGGTTGATAAAATGATAAAGTTAATAAAGAAACCTATAAATAAATCTAAGAAGAAAAAGGTTAATAAGAAATTAGTTATAAAGAAAAATAGTAGACCTCTAAATAAAGTTAAAAAAGATGAGAGAAATCTTACTGAGGTTATTGATAAAAGATATGGTGGACTTATTTTTGTAGTTGTTATACTATATACTATTATATTAGGTAGAGTATTTTATCTACAGATAATTAAAGAGAATGATTATAAAGAGAGCCTTGCTATGGCTACTGAAAAGACAGTAGAAAGTACTAGTGCTCCAAGAGGTAGAATATATGATCGGAATTATAATTTACTTGTAGATAATGAAGGTGTTAAGACAATATATTATAAGAAACAAAATGGAATAACTAATAAAGAAGAAATAGAACTTGCCTATACAGTAGCGGATAATATAAATTTAGACTATTCTAAAGTTAATGAAAATAGATTAAAAACCTTCTACTACAAAGGACATTATAAAGAATGTAAAAAGAAGATTACTGATAAAGAGTGGGAAGAATATAATAAAAGAAAACTAAATGATAAAGATATAGAAAAACTTATATATGAAAGATTAGATGAAGAAATAAGTACCTATGATGAAAGAGATAAAAAAGCAGCTTATATTTATTATTTAATGAATAAGGGATATTCATATGCTGAGAAAGTAATTAAAAATAAGGATGTTAGTGAAGAAGAATATGCTTATATTAGTGAAAACATTGATAACTTAAAAGGTTTTAATACTAAGTTAGATTGGGAGAGAGTATATTTATATGGAGATACTTTTAAGAGTATTTTAGGTAGTGTATCTTCAAATAATCAAGGTATACCTTCAGAATTAGCAGAAATCTATTTAAAGAAAGGTTATTCGTTAGATGATAGAGTAGGAATATCTTACTTAGAATATCAGTATGAAGATTATTTAAAGGGAACTAAAGCTAAGTATAGATTATTATCTGATAATAGTTATGAATTAGTAAGTGAAGGTAAAAGAGGTAATGATATTGTTCTTACTATTGATATTAATTTACAAAAGCATTTAGAAGATGTTTTATCTAATGAGGTATATAATGCTAAAGGAGAAGCAGGTACTACTTATTATAATAGATCATTTGCTGTAGTAGCAGATCCTAATACGGGAGAGATACTTGCTATGGGTGGTAAACAAGTACTTGATAAAGATGGTTCTAAGGTAATAGTGGATTATACTCCTGGTATTGTAACATTACCGGTAACTCCTGGATCAGTAGTTAAAGGGGCTTCAATGATGGTTGGATATAAATATGGAGCTATTGATATTGGTAGTCATCAGTATGATGAATGTCTTAAGATAAAAGATACGCCTTTAAAATGCTCTTGGAGGACAATGGGTGATATTGATGATATATACGCTTTAGCATTTTCTTCAAATGTATATCAGTATAAGATTGCTATTAGTGTAGGTAAAGGAAAATATGAATATGATAAGGGATTATCATTAGATGAAGAAGCTTTTAAGAAGTATCGTGATATGTATGCTGAATTTGGTCTTGGTAAAAAGACAGGTATTGATTTGCCAGTAGAAAGTTTAGGATATATGGGTACTAGTAAATTACCTGGTCATTTACTTGACTTTTCGATAGGACAATATGATACTTATACACCAATACAATTATCACAATATATAAATACTATTGCTAATGGTGGCAAAAGATTAAAACCATATTTATTAAAAGAAATATATAAAGCCAGTGATAATGGTGATAAATTTGGTTCACTAATATATAAAGCCGAAACAAAAGTAATGGGAACATTATCAGTAGAAGATAAATATATAAATAGAGTAAGAGAAGGATTTAGTGCTGTTGTTCAAAGAGGATTAGGATATGGTTATATGGGTTATTATACTAATTCTGCTGGTAAAACAGGTACTAGTCAAAGTTTTATTGATACAGATGGAGATAATAAAGTAGATACGGAAACTATTACTTCTTCATTTGTAGGATATTCTCCTAGTGACAATCCTAGAATGAGTATAGTAGTGGTATCACCGGATGTTGGTATTCCAGATGTAGCACAGTCAGGAGTTACTAAAAGAATATCAGCACAGATTGTTAATAAATATTTTGAACTTAATCAGTAGAAGGATAGTTATGGATAAGAGAAGAGAACTATTTAGAAAACATTATGAACATTATGATATAAGAAAAACCGCTATTGAGAGAAAGTATTATCATTCTCTTAGAGTTATGGATCTTTCTATACTTATCAGTAGATATTTAGGATTAGATGATAAAGATATAACTCTTGCTAGTATTATTGGGTTATTACATGATTATGCTAGGTTTGAACAATGGACTAAGTATAAAACTTATAGTGATAAGGATTCTATTGATCATGGTGATTTAGCAGTTAAAAGATTATTTGAGAATAAAGAAATTGTAGATTATGATCTAGATATTAATGACTATGAAACTGTATATACCGCTATTAAATATCATAATAAGATTGCTATTCCTTATTCATTAGGTAATAGAAGTAAATTATTTTGTAAGATTATAACCAGAATGGTCAGCAATGGTCAGCGAGCTTGAAGGCTTATCAAAGGAGTTGGTGTGATGACAAAGTACGGAATTGATCCAAAGGTTATTTGCCAGATCAATGATCTGGCAAATAGGCATCACATCAAAACAGTAATCTTATTCGGTTCCCGCGCACGAGGGGACTTCCGCCGCACAAGCGATATTGATTTAGCTGTGCAGGGAGGCAATGTATGCCGTTTCAGACTGGATGTTGAGGAAGAAACGCATACATTGCTGACCTTTGATGTGATAGATTTATGTTCTGATTTGTCCCCAGAATTGCGGGAAGCCATCAGCAAGGAGGGAGTATTGCTCTATGAAAAAGTTTGATAACTACCGAAAAAATTTAGACGTTCTGCGGCGCTCTGATCAGCAGGATCTCAACAATGAATTTATCATTAGCGGCATCATTGACAAGTTCTCCATTCAGTTTGAATTGGGCTGGAAGGTCTTAAAAGAATTGCTGACTTATGAAGGCATCGATGTAGCTAAGACAGGCTCCCCGCGTGAAATTATCAAGCAGGCGTACCAGTATTACCCTTGCATAGAGGAAGATGTGTGGCTGGATATGCTGTCCCAGCGCAACAATATGGCACATATTTACGATGGAAATGCCGCGAAAGCACTGGCACAGGAGATTATTAGCCGTTTTATTCCGGCCTTTGAAAAGCTGGAAAAAAGCATCTGTGAGCGATACGCCGATCTTCTGGATACGCTCTGAGAAACTATTTTACAAACACATGGAGGCCCACGATGGCACTTGAAAATAAACTTGGCATCACCAACTCTGCCGAGCTTGCCCGCGAGGAGGAGCGCATCAGCAAAAGAAAAGCCGTGGAACTGTTTGAGAGCGGTGCTCTGGACAAGCTGGCCCCCGGCAGATTCGCGTCGCTGCAAGCCATTCATAAGGCACTTTTCGAGGATATTTATGACTTTGCCGGTGAACTGCGCACGTTGAATCTGGCAAAGGGCAATTTCCGCTTTGCGCCGCTGATGTATCTGGAGGCGGCGCTTGGAAACATCGACAAGATGCCCCAGTCCACCTTTGACGAGATCATCGAGAAGTATGTGGAGATGAATATCGCCCACCCGTTCCGAGAGGGCAACGGCCGCAGTACTCGTCTGTGGCTCGACCAGATGCTGAAAGCCGGTATCGGACAGGTTGTGGATTGGAGCAAGGTCGATAAAGAGGACTACCTACTGGCCATGGAGCGCAGCCCCATCAAGGACGTGGAGGTCAAGGTGCTGCTGAAAGCGGCCCTGACCGATGACGTGAACAGCCGTGAAGTTTTTATGAAGGGCATCGACCACAGCTACTATTACGAGGGATATACTACGTTCAAGGCGGAAGATCTGAGCAAGGAATGAGGTGCACATTGATTTTGCGGACAAAAGCACTTCCAAAAGTATCGGCCCCAAAGTTTCAAAGTATCAATTTGATACTTTGAACTGCTCGCTGGAGGAACTGGCTGTTTTGGAGCGGGTCGCACAGAACCCAAGCATCAAGCAGCAGGAACTTGTGAGCGCAACGGGTAAATCCATCGCAACCGTGAAGCGGATCATGAAGTCCTTGCAGGACAAGAACTATATCCGCAGAGAGAACGGCAAGAGATACGGCAAGTGGAAATTGCTGGTTAAATAGGAAACTTGGCTTAGAGAGAAAGAATTGTAAAACTTTGAGAGGATTGGATTCATGATTACAGGTGAACTGAAAAACAAAATCGACAGCCTCTGGGATATTTTTGCGGCGGGCGGACTGGTGAACCCGCTGGATGTTATTGAGCAGATCACCTATCTGATGTTCATCCATGATCTGGATGACACCGACAATCTCCGGGCCAAGGAAGCTGCCATGCTGGGGCTGCCGTATCAGAGCATTTTTGCGGATGAGGTGCAGGTCGGTGACCGTACCATCGACGGCCAGCAGCTTAAGTGGAGTGTATTCCACGATTTCCCCGCCGGAAAGATGTACAGCGTGATGCAGGAGTGGGTGTTTCCCTTTATCAAGAACCTCCACGGCGACAAAAACAGCGCCTATTCCAAGTACATGGATGACGCCATTTTCAAGTTGCCCACACCGCTGCTACTGTCCAAAGTAGTGGATGCACTGGACGAGATTTACCTCCTGATGAGCGAATCTCAGGCGGTGGATGTGCGCGGCGACACCTATGAATATCTTCTCAGCAAAATCAGCCAGTCCGGACGCAACGGCCAGTTCCGTACCCCACGCCACATTATCCGCATGATGGTGGAGCTGATGGACCCGAAAGCCGATGACGTGATCTGCGATCCAGCCTGCGGTACCTCGGGCTTTCTTGTTTCAGCGGGCGAGTATTTGAAAGAAAACCGCAAGGAAGAAATCTTCTTCAACCGCCAAAAGAAGGACCACTATATGAACCACATGTTCTTCGGCTATGACATGGACCGCACCATGCTCCGCATCGGCGCCATGAACATGATGACCCACGGCATCGACAACCCCTTTATCGAGTACAGGGACAGCCTTAGCGACCAGAACCCGGACAAGGAGAAGTATTCCCTGATTTTGGCCAACCCGCCCTTCAAGGGCAGTCTGGACGCAGACACTGTGTCGGTGGATCTTCTCAAAGTCTGCAAGACCAAGAAAACCGAGCTGCTGTTTCTGGCCCTGTTCCTGCGGATGCTGCGCATCGGCGGGCGCTGCGCCTGCATCGTGCCGGACGGCGTGCTGTTCGGTTCGTCCACCGCGCACAAGGCCATCCGCAAGGAGCTGGTGGACGGCAACCGGCTGGAGGCCGTGATCTCTATGCCTTCCGGCGTGTTCAAGCCCTATGCGGGCGTGTCCACCGCCGTTCTGATTTTTACCAAGACCGGCCACGGCGGCACGGACAATGTTTGGTTCTATGACATGACCGCCGACGGCTTCTCGTTGGACGATAAGCGCAGCCCGGTGGCCGACAATGACATTCCCGACATCATTGCCCGCTTCCATAATCCGGAGGCAGAAAAAGGCCGCCAGCGCACGGAAAAATCCTTCTTCGTGCCCAAGGCGGAGATCGTAGAAAATGGCTATGACCTGTCCATCAATAAGTATAAGAAAACCGAGTATAAGCCCGTGGAGTACCCGCCGACCAGCGAGATTTTGGCGGAGTTGCGGCGACTGGAGAAGGAAATCGGTACTGCGATGGATGAACTGGAGGAGATGCTGAAATAATATGGGCTTTCAACTAATGCTTGAACAGGCAAACAGCTTTTATGTTTGCGCAAAAATGTGTGGGAATAAAATGAAAAAACTCGAAGGCCGTATTGATATATATGCTACACCAATGATTGTGAACCTGTCATTCGCCTGCGAAGTATATATTAAGACGCTTCTCGATTATTTAGAGAATGGTAGTAAAAAGGGTCATAAATTAAACGAATTGCTTGAGGCTCTTCCAGATGAAAAGAAAAGCAGAATTCTTAAGGAAGTTGAAGAAAAACATGGAGCTTTAGTGGATGCCTTTGGTATACCAGTGATAGATACGGTTGCGGATGCTTTTGCAAAATGGCGCTATAGTTATGAGGTATCGCGTGTGTCTTGTGATATTGGCTACCTGTTTGCATTGACAGAAGCAGTTAGGAATATGTGCTGCGAAACAATATACGGATTATCGTGGGAAAAATATTGTAAAACTGCGCGAATCAATTCGGATTTGTGGGGATGAAGCGATGAGAGCAAGACTTGAAGATGTATGTGAGAGAGGTTCGTCAAACCTGCGGCAAGCGGATGTTGCAGGAAGAAGCGGCGACTATCCGATTTACGGTGCGTCTGGTTACATTGGAAATGTTGATTTTTACCATCAGGAAAAGCCATATGTTGCAGTCGTAAAAGACGGCGCAGGGATTGGGCGAACGACACTGCTTCCTGCAAAATCATCTGTTATTGGTACAATGCAGTATCTTTTGCCGAAAGATAACGTGCTCCCGGAGTATCTCAGCTATGTAGTGCAGTATATGCATTTAGAAAAGTATTTTTCGGGTGCTACGATTCCGCATATCTATTATCGAGATTATAAGAACGAGGAATTCAACCTTGATTGCATTGAAAAACAGACGGAAATCGTTGGTGTTCTAATCAGGACTGAGGGAATTATTGCTGCCCGTCAGCAGCAACTTCAAAAGCTGGATGAGCTTGTCAAAGCCCGATTTGTCGAGATGTTTGGGGATTCGAAAACGAATCCAAACGGCTATCCTATCCGCCAACTCTCAGAGTATATTGAGTTTTTGACATCCGGTTCCCGTGGATGGGCGCAGTATTGTGTGGATAGTGGAACAGAATGGTTCATCACGATTAAAAACGTAAAAGATTGCCGCATTTCGCTTGATAATATGCAGCCTGTCAATGCACCAGATAATGCCGAAGCAAAGCGTACCAAGGTGCAAGAGGGCGATCTGCTGATAAGCATTACGGCAGATTTGGGGCGAACTGGTGTTGTAACCAAAGAGATTGCAGAACACGGTGCCTTCATCAATCAACACCTTACCTGTATTCGGCTTAATCAAAAAGTTCTTAATCCGTTGTATGTTGCTTATTTCATGGAAAGCCCTGCGGGAAAAGAACAGTTTGAATCGAAAAATCAGAGCGCAGTAAAGGCAGGATTGAATTTCAATTCCATTAACTCTCTGCGCTTAATGGTGCCGCCATTAGAGGAACAGAACGCATTTGTTAACTTCGTCGAACAGACCGACAAATCAAAAGTTGCCGTACAGAAGGCATTGGACGAAACACAACTTCTGTTTGACAGCCTGATGCAGAAATATTTCAGATAAATCAAGAAACGGAGAGCGTTATGTGCGTTGTTCATACAGTAGCAGAATATTTAGAATATCTGACAAATATAAAAAGCACATTGAGTTTGAGTAATACAGTCAGTTGCAACACTTTTTTTCGCGGTCAAGCGGATGCAACGTGGCAGTTATCCCCCAGTTTGTATAGGCAAGGCTTATTTAATAGCGAGAACCTACTGCTAACAGAGATGAGACATATATGTCCGAATGAATTTCTGGGGAACAGATTCGATTCACTTGTAAAAATGCAGCATTTCGGTATGCCAACACGCCTTTTGGACACGACGACTAACCCGTTGGTTGCCCTTTACTTTGCATGCGAATCCGATAAACAGTTGGATAAAGATGGTGCAGTTTATATGTTTCCCAATTTGCCCGTTTCATGGTCAACTAATCCATTGGTGGATTTGATAATGGATTTTGTTTATGACTACTCCCCGCAAGGCTTATGGTTGGATCAAATACTTGATTTGATGCAAAAAAAGTATGCAAATGCGGTGTATCGACTGATGCCGGAAAATATCGATTCACTGTTGCATGATTTAGAAATCCCGGTTCTGGCTGTCATGCCCGCAAAAACAAATGAACGACTTGAAGCTCAAGATGGTGCATTTTTCGTTTTCGGCATGAGTCTATGTAGTAGGGTTGTCAGCACAAATCCAGGTACATTAGGTAGAGTATATTATAATTTTGATCCAATTAAAATCGACGATCCTCGAAAAGTTTGGCACAAAACAGAAATTATAACCGTGCCGTCTACCGCAAAAGAAGAAATATTAAAGCAACTTGATATTTTGGGAGTTAACGAGCGAAAGCTATTTCCAGATCTATCACACCAGATCAGTCATACAGTAAAGTCCGTGAAACTATACAAAATAAAGTAACCAGAGGTGATGAGCATGACCAACTTTGACATTTTTCTCTCCACCCCGCAATTCGACCCCTTCGCCTCCGTCGCCGTCTCCGCCGAGCGGATTTTACATATTGACCCGTCGACCTGCGTGCTGAACTGCCGGCGGGCGATGGAGTTTGCGGTGAAGTGGATGTACTCTGTGGACAAGGCGCTGGTCATGCCCTATCAGGATACACTGGTCAGCCTGATGAACACCGAGGACTTCCGGGATATCGTTGGCACTGACCTCTGGCGGCGTATGGATTTTATTCGCCGCATGGGCAATAACGCCGCACACAGCGGTAAAAAGATTACCGAGGAGCAGGCGGCGCTGTGTCTGGAAAACCTGTATGTCTTTCTGGATTTTGTGGCCTATTGCTACGGTGAGAACTACGCCGAGGGGCATTTCGACCGTGCGCTGCTGACGGAGAAAAGCGAAGCTTCTGTCGCACCGGTGCAGGAAGCGCCGGAGGTGGATCTCGCCGCACTGATGGCGGAGAACGCTGCGCTGAAGGAGGAACTCACCGCCCGCCGAGCCGAGCAGCAGCAAACCTATGTGCCCAAGCCCCTCGACCTGTCTGAGTACAAGACCCGCAAGCTGTATATCGACACCATGCTCACAGATGCGGGCTGGACAGAGGGCAGGGACTGGCTGAATGAGGTAGAGCTGCCCGGTATGCCAAACAAGTCCGAGGTAGGTTATGCGGACTATGTGCTCTACGGTGATGACGGACGCCCCCTGGCAGTGGTGGAGGCCAAGCGCACCTGCGTGGACGTAGCTAAGGGCCGCCAACAGGCAAAACTCTACGCCGACCTGTTGGAGAAGAAGTATCACCGCCGCCCGGTCATCTTCCTGACCAACGGCTTTGAGACCCGCGTCACGGACAATATCTATCCCGAACGCAAGTGTGCCGCTATCTACTCCAAGCGGGATCTGGAAAAACTGTTCAATCTCCAGACCATGCGGACAAGCCTCAAAAATATTATGGTGGACCGCAAGATAGCCGGACGCTATTATCAGGAGGGCGCCATCAAAGCTGCCTGCGATGCCTTTGCACGCAACCGGCGCAAGGCGCTGCTGGTCATGGCCACCGGCTCCGGAAAAACGAGAACAGTTATTGCCCTATGCGATGTGCTGCTCCAGCATGGTTGGGTGAAAAATATTCTCTTCCTTGCTGACCGCAACAGTCTGGTCACGCAGGCCAAGCGCAGCTTTGTGAATCTGCTGCCCGATCTCTCCGTTACCAATCTCTGCGAGGAGAAGGATAACTACACAGCGCACTGCGTATTTTCCACCTATCAGACCATGTACAACGTCATCGACAGTGTACAGGACGAGGAGGGCAAACTCTTCACCTGCGGGCACTTTGACCTTGTGATCTGCGACGAGGCGCACCGTTCGGTGTATAACAAATACCGTGATATTTTCAATTATTTTGATGCGCCGCTGGTAGGACTGACGGCCACCCCGAAAGACGAAATTGATAAGAATACCTATGAGATATTTGAGCTGGAAAACGGCGTGCCGACCTATGGCTATGAGCTGGCGCAGGCGGTGAAGGACGGGTATCTGGTGGATTTTCTGTCGGTAGAGACGAAGCTGAAATTTATTGAGCAGGGCATCGTCTATGATGAGCTTTCCGACGAGGACAAGCAGGCCTATGAGGACACCTTCGAAGATGAAAACGGAGAATTACCGGAGCGCATTGCGTCCTCGGCGCTGAATGAGTGGATTTTCAACGAGGACACCATCCGGCAGGTGCTAAACACACTGATGACCCACGGCTTGACCATCGACTACGGCAACAAACTGGGCAAGACCATCATCTTCGCAAAAAATCACACCCATGCAGAGAAAATCCTCGCGGTTTTCAATCAAGAATATCCGCACCTTCCCGGCTTTGCCAAGGTCATCGACAACTATATGACCTATGCCCAAAGCGCCATCGACGAGTTTTCTGACCCGAAGAAGCTGCCTCAAATCGCCATTTCCGTGGATATGCTGGACACCGGCATTGACGTGCCGGAGGTGCTGAATCTGGTGTTTTTCAAGAAGGTCATGAGCAAGGCGAAATTCTGGCAGATGATTGGGCGAGGCACCCGTCTGTGTCCGGGGCTGCTGGACGGTAAGGATAAGGATAAGTTCTACATTTTCGACTTTTGCGGCAATTTTGAGTTCTTTCGCATGAATAAAGGCAGACCTACCGCCAATATGATCGCCCTGCAAGGAGCGATCTTCCATCTGAAGGCCCAAATTGCCTTCAAATTACAGGACTTGGCGTATCAGACGACGGACTTGATTGCCTTCCGCAAGACGCTGGTGGAGGACATGGTGCACAAAGTGCAGGAACTGAACAAAGAGAACTTTGCAGTGCGCCAGCACCTGAAATATGTGGAGTTGTATGCAAATCCCGATAACTATAACGCCCTGACCTATGAGGACACGCTGCTCATGGGGCAGGAGCTTGCACCGCTCATTACACCGGAAGAGGACGATGCCAAGGCGCTGCGGTTCGACGCGCTGATGTATGGCATCGAGCTTGCCTATCTCGCCGGAAAGAAATACGCTAAAGCCCGCAGCGACCTGTTTAAGAAAGTTTCCGCTGTTGCATCTGTGGCGAACATCCCGGAAATTATGGTACAGGCTGAGCTGATCGACAAGATTTTGCATACAGACTATGTGGAGACTGCCGGAATCAATGAATTTGAGCACATCCGGGAGAATCTGCGTGACCTCATCAAGTATATTCCGGTCAGTAAAGCGCACTATGATACGAATTTTGATGACGAAATTCTGTCTGTGGACTGGAAAGAATCTGAGCTGGAGAACGACGATCTGAAGAACTACAAGGCCAAGGCGGAGTTTTACGTGCGTCAGCACATGGATGACGCCGTTATTGCCAAGCTAAAAAGTAATGTTCCTTTGACTGCGGAGGATGTGCAGGCGCTGGAGAAAGCACTCTGGAGCGAGGTCGGGACGAAGCAGGATTATGAGGCTGAGTATGGCCAGAAGCCGCTGGGCGAGTTCGTGCGGGAAATTGTCGGGCTTGATATGAATGCGGCAAAGGAGGCTTTTGCGCAGTACCTGAACGATGCCAGCCTCGATAGCCGACAGATCTATTTTGTGAACCAGATTGTGGAGTACATCGTCCATAACGGCATGATGAAGGACCTGTCCGTTTTGCAGGAAGCGCCGTTTACCGACCACGGCAGCATCGTGGAGGTGTTCACAGATCTTACAGTTTGGATGGGAATTCGAAATACCATAGAGAAAATCAATTCAAATGCTGTCGCGTAAGAACAAGCACGGTTACTGCTATTTCCAGTAACCGTGCTTATTTTTACAGTTCCAATAACTTTTGCGCTCTTCGCTGCACCTGCCGCTCCACCATCCGCAACCTATTTTCAGGCATGTTATAGCGCGAGTGCTTCTTGAACTTGAAGTTCAGCAGATGCCGCAGCTTCTCGCGCAGCTCCGGCGTCAGCGCGGCCTTGGCTGTACCGAGAAAATCATCGTACACGCTGGGGTACAGCGTTTCGATATATTCCTCCAATGCGGTCTCGTTCGCCCAGGCGTCCGCGCCTGCAAAGTTAAAGAGGGAATTGCCATGGTCGAACAGGGGAGCGGGGGAGACAATGGTATTCGTCCGGTTATCGACCATCACGCCGAAGTTTCCAAAATGCCGGTCCACATTGCAGATCACCGCATCAAACACCAGCATTTCGTTCAGCGCGTTGACAAACTTATCTCCCATCTTTTCGTAATACGCCCTGACAGCCCCCATGCCGCCCTTAGAAACGAGATGTCCGATCGGGAGGTAGGCATACGCCTTGTCGGTAAAAAGCTCGCAGGTGGAGCAGAGAACGCCTTTCCAACGGGATAAGCCGTAGGGGATCGCGTGAACGCCCATGGCGGCGGCGATTTGTGCGGCGTAAAACTCAGAGTATGGTTCGTTGCCGGTATTGGCCGCGCCCTCTGTGCCGCCCTTATAGAGATACACCTTACCGCCGATGCGTCGCCAGCATTTGCGGAGCATTCCGTTGGTGGTAAACTCCGGGCTGGAGAGCAGGGAAGTGCGGACGCTGCTGCCATAGCCGGTAAAGGCAAGCTCTGCCAGAACATTGCTGAATGGGTTGTCGTAGAGATTTACTTTGTCAAAATAAGTGGTGTCGCCGTCCTCAACGACCCAATAGCAATCGTTAAGTGATAGTCCTTTACAAACGCTGATAATACCGAGCGGACGGTTGAGGTTTAAGCCGCATTTTGCCAAAAGGCTATGGACATAGGCGCGATTCTTCGGGATCGTGCGGCGGCGCAGCCAGCGGCTCAATCCATCCGGTGTCAGTGTCAGATCAAGCGGCAGAAATGCCGCTTTTTCTTCGTTTGTCCAAAGAATTTGGATCTCCGGCTCACTGGTATCCGTCGTTGCGGAGAATTTAATGAGCGGTTCATCGAACTGCTTTAAAATATAGTTCATGATAAATCCTCCTCAAAAGTTACTTCAGACCACACAGAAAATTTTCTACATTCAAATACTGAACACCCTCGGCAAACGTATCTTTTCCGCGAT
>ENA-ORRE01001561-ORRE01001561.1-human-gut-metagenome-genome-assembly--contig:-NODE-1561-length-14979-cov-3.015880_pt1 | contig 14979 bp, 14 predicted proteins | sample MGYA00242171_ERZ509126 | MGnify/ENA primary metagenome ERZ509126 (study PRJEB26280, sample SAMEA2338648) | human gut metagenome | biome: human gut; feature: human-associated habitat; material: faeces... | reverse complement strand
GTCTTGCTTTTTCTGAACGACCGACCGATGGTGTCTGAGCGAAGCGAGTTCCGCCGGTCAGTGAAAGAAAAAGCCAGATGACCGACAGAAGCGACCGGGTCTCCGAACACGAACACCGCAGACGAATAAGTAACAGAACAAACCTACATTATCTCAGGCCTTCAAGTCGTCAGTACACCAGCCTCCGGATCACTTCCTCCACCTTCTCGCTACTACTTACCTCACGTCCGTACTCATCCACTTGCACCGTACCTCCCATTGAAACGGCCGGATTGCGATAAACCATATCGCTCCCGAGGCGGATACGGGCAGAAAGATGGAATTCGAAGGCACCGGTGCTTTCGGCAATCTTCCGCACATTAGCCGCATTGACCCCGCACCCGGGCATAATAATTACGTTCCGGGCCCGGGACACCAATTCTTTCAGCAAAGGCACTCCGGTTTCAGCAGAATTACTTTGTCCGGAAGTCAGAATTCGTGCACACCCGAGCTTTTCGATCGTCTGCAAAGCCTGAAAAGGATCACGGCACATATCGAAAGCCCGGTGAAACGTCACCGACATTTCTCCGCAAGCAGCCATTAATTTTCTCATAACGCCTTCGTCCACTTCTCCTTCACGGGTCAGACAACCCAAAACGACTCCATCGACACCCAGTTTTCGTGCCATTTCTATATCCCTGTACATCACTTCAAGTTCATCCTCCCGGTATAGGAAATCACCCCCTCGTGGACGTACGATCACATGCATCCCTGCAGGCATTAACTCTCTTACTAAACAAATCTCACCATACGAAGGAGTCGTTCCTCCCTCCGGCATTCCGGCACAAAGCTCTATCCGGTCCGCCCCACCTGCAAGAGCAGCCCTCACACTCTCCACAGAATTAGTACAAACCTCTATTTTAAAATCCTGACGTCGCATACAACTATCTGTCTATTATTTTATGGTCAATTCGATCACGTAATCCAGCTCGGCAGGCACTTCAGCCAACTCCAAAACTACCCCATTCTTATCTTGTGAGAACTTCACCGGTTTCCGGTCTTTAAATACGACAGCACTTTTCACTTTCCCCGTCGTCAAAGGCAAAAACAATCCTTTATCAGGCAAATTCAGAATATGTACATACAGCTTATCTCCTTTGCGGGTCGTTACCCCCCAATCTCTGGGACTGATATCTCCCCCCCGTGTTCCATAAATCGTCTCTCCATATTGCTTCGTCCACTCTCCGATTGCTTTCAGTCTTTCGAGTGCAGCAGCAGGCAATTCCCCGTTAGGCTGCGGTCCGATATTCATCAGGAGGTTTGCATTTCTACCGGCAGCTTTCACCAGATAATGGATCAAGGTTTTCACCGATTTATAATTCTGGTCTACAATTTTATACCCCCACATGCCATTCATCGTCTCGCAAGTCTCTAACGGCAAACGGCTGATGTCCTGTCCGGACAATCCGGCATTATTCTCTCCGGGCAAATCCCGTTCAAAAATCTGAATATCTTCACCGGCAAAAGGTACCTGGTGATGGTTATTACCGATCAGACAAGCCGGTTGTAACCGATGGATCATGGCATATTGCTCAGGCAACTGCCAATCGAATCCGGGATCCTGATCATGGTCCCACCAACCGTCGAACCATATGGCACCGATCGGTCCGTAATTGGTCAGCAACTCAGTAATCTGATCGTTCATAAACTGATAATACGTTTTCCATTCTCCATGGGTCGTACGTCCCGTACCACGTCCGGTCCGCCCCAACGGATAATAATCGTCCCGGTCCCAATCCAGATGAGAATAATAGAGATGCAATTTTATCCCTTGTTTATGACATTCTTCTGCCAATTCCTTCAAAACATCCCTGCCGAAAGGTGTCGCCTTGACGATGTTGTAATCCGTAAACCGGGAATCGAACATAGAAAACCCCTCATGATGCCGGGTAGTAAAACAAATATATTTCGCTCCGGCCGCTTTTATTGCAGCCACCCATTCAGCCGCATCGAAACGGGAAGGATAAAAAGCAGAAGCCAACTTGCGGTATTCCATGTGGTCCAGGTTCTGGTTCGTCATCACCCATTCTCCCTGAGCCAACATACTATACAACCCCCAATGTAAAAAAATACCGAATTTACTATCCTGAAATTCTTTCCGGGCTTCCAGATTTTCAGGAGACGGTACATAAGCATCCTGAGCCTTTCCACCCAAACAGAGCAGAAGTAATCCTAATACAACAAATCTTTTTTTCATAATTATGGTTATTTATTTAATTCTAAAATCCAGCATCGTCTTTCCATCCAATGTCATTTGCACTTTATCGCCCGGTCTGAGTCCCCGGAAACGGAAGGGGTGTCCGCAAAACAGATAATCACCGATTTTCAATGTATGAAACTCAGACGCAAAAGCAATCAATTTTTCAATACCCACCGGTAAATGCTGTCTATTCCCGGAAGTAACGGCTTCACCGTTGACCTTCATTTCATAGTTTGCCTCCCTGGCTTCCTCTATACCCATCAAAGCACTGATAGCACAAGAGCTGTCAAAAGAGGCTGCCATGATCCCGGGTAATTTTTTTGCAATCAGCTGTTCCTCCAGCGAATCGGCATAAAACCGGACTCCGACTCCGATCTCTTCAAAATAACGGCCGGCAAACCGTTCTCCCACACTTTTTCCCAACTTACAAATTCTGACAACCAACTGAGGCACACCGCTCACCTGTTGTGTATAATCCGGTATATAAAAATCCCCGTTATTCCTTAACAGCACATCATCCCCCACCGGTACGACAGCCACCTCTCCGGCGTCGTTATATTCCGCACACAGTATTTTCATACTTCAATCTTATAAATCAAACTACCGGCTTCCCGTTTAGGTACGTGATGGCCACCTTCAGCATCCCTCCAATACCGATAATCCTCCCCTTTCATTTGTTCCAGCACCACCTTTTCTTTCGGTTTTCCCAAAGCAATCACGTAGTTGATTTTCAGCTCTTCGGGTAAGTGAAACAGACGACGTAAATCTTCATTCCGGAAAGCCTTGATTATACATCCTCCCCACCCCTTTTCTACCGCTCCCAATAAAATCGTCTGGGCCTGAATACCGTCATCACACAAACAATTTTCAACAATCCGGGTATCTAACAACTGGATCAGGTAAGCAGCCGGACGTTCTCCTTCTTCAGGTCCGTCCCAATCTTTCAGATATCCCGCCCAAGCCAGCTGTGGAAAAACCTCCGCACACTTTTCCTCCTCATGAACAATTACATATTTCAAGGCTTGTGCATTCCGGGCGGAAGCACACAAACAAGTCAAACCGACCAATTCTGTCAATTCTTCCTCTGAAATCCGTACCTCTTGCTCAAACCGCCGATAGCTACGATTTCTCAATAATAAATCTTTCAACATATCTGTTTACTTTCAGGTTTATCCTATTTTCGCTGTTTTAATCATTATAAATTGTAAATTTGCCGATACCAGTAGTCCCTACCGACTATTCGACAAAAATAACAACAAAATACAATAAGCCCAAATAACTCTTTAACTTTTAATTCGATATATGGCTTCTTTTCTTCAGTTACTGGCAAAGGATATTATCCGGAAATACGGTACGGATTTCGCCGATCTGACTATTATTTTTCCTAATAAAAGAGCCGGTCTCTTTTTGGCCGAAGAACTCTCCCGCCAAATCGACCGTCCGGTGTGGATGCCGGAGATCCTGACTTTGACAGAATACATCGAAAAGCATTCGGGTCTGAAAAAAGCTGAAACACTTTCTTTAATTATCAAACTCTACAAATCTTATACAGCCGTATCGGGCTCTTCCGAGAAATTCGAAGATTTCTATTTTTGGGGAAATATGCTACTGGCTGATTTCGACGATATCGACAAATACCTGGTAGATGCCAAAGATCTTTTTTCTAATCTGATAGCACTCAAAGAATTGGATTTGAACTTCCCGTATCTGACCGAAGAACAAATCAAGGCCATACACCGATTCTGGAAGAGCTTCAATCCGGAAAAATTCAGCCGGGAACAACAAGAATTCCTAAAAGTGTGGGACAAATTATATGCCACCTATACTCATTTCAAAACTCACCTGGCTGAAACCGGAATCTGCTATGAAGGAATGAACGAACGGTATTTTTGCGAACATATAGAAACCTATGCCCATCCTGCACATATATTAATCGCGGGTTTCAACGCTTTGAACTTATGCGAAAAAAAGATCTTTTCGTTTTGGCAAGATTCGGGAATAGCCCGCTTCTACTGGGATTACGATATTTATTATACCGCTGATGAACATCAGGAAGCAGGCCATTATATCCGGGAGAATCTAAAGCTGTTTCCAAACGAATTGGATATCGAACATTTCAATAACTTCAGATACAACGGCAAAACCATCGAATACCTGGCTGTCCCCTCGACGATCGGTCAGGCCAAGCTTCTTCCTGCCCTGACCGAAAGTCTCCGGGAAGAGAATCCGCGACAGACAGCCATCGTGTTATGTGAAGAACAGATGCTGATTCCCGTGATGCATTCGATTCCGGAGTATTTCTCAAAAATCAATGTTACGATGGGGTATCCGGCACGCAACACTTCGGTGGCGGCCCTCATTTCTATGTTATGCGATTTAAAAAATTATGCCAGGCAGGAAGGCGACACCACCTACTACTATTACAAACCGGTCATCGCTCTGCTGAATCACAAATTAATCAAAGACCTATGTCCTGAAGAGATTCAGCAGATCACCAACTATATCAATCAAAAGAACATCGTCTATGTTATAGAAAAAAGTTTACACTTTCATGAGCTCACCCGGGCTATTTTTTCCTCCGACCAGCACGAAAAGATACCTGTATATCTACTGAAAATCCTGAATTTGCTGACCCGGTCGGTATTGAAAGAAGAAGCCGATCCTATCGAAAAAGAATTTGTCTTTACGGTATATACCCAAATCCAAAACCTGCAAAATACATTCGAAGAAGAAGGCATCGAGCCGGAGAACAAACTTTATATGCAAATCATCAATAAAGTGATCGGTAATCTCAGTATTCCTTTTTCGGGAGAACCTCTGGAAGGCTTACAACTGATGGGATTAATGGAAACCCGTATGCTGGATTTCAATCATCTGATCATCCTTTCGGCCAACGAAGGTATTTTACCCAAAACCACACTTCCCGCTTCGTTTATTCCTTATAACCTCCGATTCGGTTTCCGTTTGCCCACCCCCGAACACCAGGACGCTGTTTTCGCCTATTACTTTTACCGGCTTTTACAACGTTCCAGAGACATTCATATTTTATATACTTCAGGCGTAAAAGGGATGAACGGAGGGGAAATGAGTCGTTTTCTCTATCAAATCAAATATGAATCGGGACTTACCGTAGCGGAAAGGAATTTCCAAAACCCGATTTCTACCCAAAATCCCAAAGAAATCAGAATCGGTAAAACCCCGCCGATACTCCATATTCTGGAGCGGTATACCCGATCGGAGGATCAGACGATCTCTCCTTCGGCCCTAAACACTTATATGGAATGTTCCCTGAAATTTTATTTCAAATACATAGCACAAATAAAAGAGAAAGAAGAACTGGCCGAAGAACTGGACCACCGTCTTTTGGGAAATATCTTTCACGAATGCTCCGAATCACTGTATGCCACGATACCTGGAGGCGAAATCACGAAAGCGGCCATCGATACCATTCTGGCCAACGGATCTCTGATCGAAGAACACATCCGCCGTTCTTATCTAAAAGTATACGACCCGAAAATTTCCAGGCTGATCGATAGCGGCAGCAACGAACTGATCCTGGGAGTAATCAAAAAATACCTCCGGGAGATGTTTTCTTACGATAAAAAGATATGTCCTTTCCGGTTGCTGGCTATGGAGAACCGTTTTCACGTGCCTGTAAAAATCGGTATCGAAGGCCAGGAAAAGACAGTTTTCGTCGGAGGTTTCATCGATCGCATAGACCGTACCGATCAAGGCATCCGGGTAATAGACTACAAAACAGGAGCCGATACGACGGCTTTCAAAACTATCGCTTCGGTTTTCGATCCGGCAAATCCTACCCGGAATAAAGCAGCTTTTCAGACCATGGTGTATTGCCTGATGTACGATCATGTGCATCCCAGCGAACAGCCTCTGATCCCTGGAATTTACAGTACCAAACTGTTATTCGGGAAAGATTATGATTTCCGGTTAAAATGTGATAAAGAGCTGATACAAAATTTCCGGTATTATCAGCAGGAATTTTCGGATCATCTCCGGCAGTTACTGGAAGAATTATTCTCCCCGGAACATCCTTTTTGCCAAACCGATAACGAAAAGAAATGCCGGACTTGCAGTTATGCCGGAATATGCCGCAGATAAAAACGAGAAAGGCCACCGTTTAGCAGTGGTCTTTCATTTCGTAATTCATTGTTTCAGCTCATTTTAGCGTCTTTTGTATCAATACTCGTCCTCGTTGAAGAAATTTATCTATATTGATTATCAATATATTATGCAGAAAACAATGAAATTTGCACAAACAAACCGCACCGTCTGAGACGGTCTGAGGCGATGGGAGGAAATGGTGGACAAACAAATACTTTTGTATTCGATTGAGCAATCATAGTGGATATTAGAAGGCTCTTATATTATACTTAAATACAATATCACTCTTTCTTTCCTCTGTGGATTCCTCCTCCAAGCCACTTGGCTGTAACAAGCCAGTTTTCATAATAGTAAAACCATTCTGAAATCCAAGGAATAATTTCTGTTATTTTGTGCGAAGCATTCCACTCTTCTGATGGACGATGGTAGATACAGAGATGCTGCTTATCCGTATTATAAACATGTGGCAATCCTTTTTCTCCTTCACACAGAGATAACTTATCTAGAGCGAACACATCCACATGTTTTCCTTCTTTGTAGCAAATCTTGAATTGATAGGTTCCGCTTAAAGAGGATGGTTGCACGGAATACTTCCAGCAGAAACTCGTTGGAGTTTCTGCATAGAAGTGTCCATTGGGATACGCTTGTTGCAAAAAAGCCTTCTGATGTGTTTTTGTAAATTTCTTTTCTCTTTGCATTTATTCGTCTCCATGGAATGTATGAGCTTTTACAACTGTACCAACAATTCCTAAAGTACCTGTTATCGTAGCTCTTAATGTGTTATTATCTCTGTTCTTACGCTGATTGTCGGCAATCGCACTAAAAGTCCTCTGCACTACATCTCTACCGAAAGGTTTATTCATCGACTCAGCAATTAATTGCAAACCGCCTCTTTTTTCAATGATTTGCTCCACATCTTGCTTTACTTGTTTTAACCATGCAAAGAAGTTTAACTGTTTCTGCGGTGTTTCTACCCATTTGTCGGCAAAGTTCTCATCAGGATTTACGGGATTACGCACAATACACAGATCGGTATTTGGTTCATGTTCGATATATCTCTCCATGCTGTTGACTACGTTTACCAACGCATCAAGTACATCTGTTTCCTTGTTGTAAGCACGTGCTGCTAGTGTTGTGATAATAATAGAGATTGGCTTGCTTTCATCGCCGTTAAACATTAAGTCACGGTGACGTTTAAGTATTTGAACAACACGTTGCAAAGGACTTTTCTTCTCTTTATATGCTGGCACATTGCCAACTTTAGCTTCGGAAAACAACAGTAGGAATATCCTTAATGAGTTTTATGAGGTCTTTTAGTGCGCGAGTTTGCGAAGCTGGATTCTCTCCAAGTTTACTAAGACCGGCTTGCAAAGTCAAAAAGATCTTTTCATAGACAGAGCGATAGTTCGCACTTACCAAACGGTCGAAATTGTTAAGTGCAGCACTCAGGTCTGCCACATTAAACATAGAATCAGGCTTCAACCATGTACTGAACAGATACTTATACTCGATAAAGTATCCGATATTGTTCTTACAGTACTCAATAGTATCCTTTGCATTAGCATCTTCATAGTCTTCAACAAGAAAAGGCATATCCTCGTCAGTCCATCCATCCTTACGAAGATATTGCTCCTCGTTGTCACAGAGGAACTTGTAGAAAATAAGACCAAGGATATAATCTTTGTATTCGTTGGCATCGATCTTCGAACGCATCTTGTTCGCCGACGCCCATATTTTATTTGCAAGTTTCTGCTTATTCATATATTTACTTTCTAATTATTCTATGCTAGTAGTGTTTTATACATATTTTGACAATTAATTTGACCTTCAGCCAATTTGGTCATTAAGTCACTATGCCATTTTACAACATCCATTACCTAATTAAGGCAAGACCTAAACATGAAATTTAAATCAACCTTCTTGTGTGAACCATCTTGTATAATTATCGATCAGATTCCCTATGATGTAAGATATTGCTTTAGGCATGATGGAACATTCGGCTTACCTATAACCGCTTTTACCCACAATCAATCTTTCAAACATCCAACAGGAACAACATAGATTCCATCAGTCCGTCTATAGGCAAAGTCTCCTACACCAGTTAGTACCATACAAAATGCAGGTGCCTTCATTCGGGAGGTGTCAATAATATTGGTAAGTGCAGTTAATGTTTTAGCACCATCCTCAATAAGTTTTTCTCCGCCTAATTTTATCTCAATTAAACCATATGCACCATTACGCAAATGCACCACAGCATCACATTCCAAACCATTTTTATCCCTATAATGGTAAACCGAACCATCTAAAGCATCCGCATAAACACGAAGATCACGGATACACATCGTCTCAAAAAACAATCCGAATGTATTCAAATCATTAATCAGGTCATTAGGCCCAAGTCCCAAAGCAGCAACTCCCAATGAAGGATCTACATAATATCTTGTGTCAGATGTGCGCACTGCTGTTTTGCTTCTCAGATTTGGATTCCATGCCGGCATATCTTCTATCACAAATATTTTTCGTAAAGCAGTAAGGTATGCTCCTACTGTCTCATCGCTGATGTTTCCTGTCTCATTTGTTGATATATCAGCAAGAATCGTTGCTATGCTTGCTTGAGAGCCCTGATGTCTGGCATATGAACGCATTATTCTCTTTGCTCGCTCCTCGTCTCTTTTTACGTTATCTACTCGCGATATATCACTATTTGTAATGGCTTTATAATACTCCGTTACTTGCGATAATGCTGCCTTTTCAGTTTTCTTTTGCAGAGACTTAGGCCATCCGCCACGACAAACGGCAAATGCAAGCATTGGTAAGGTCAGTTTATTTAATGCTCCTATTCTGTCAGGAGTAAGAAACAAATCCGACAAACTAACCTCTCCTGTAGATTCTCCTGACTCCCAAAGACTCATAGGACGCATAGTAAGCCATCCGTATCTTCCGGTTCCAGTATGATGAATTTCTTTCATATCAACTGGAACTGCAGATCCTGTAAGCATAAACTGACCATCGTCATCTCTATGGTCAACTTCAAACCGAATGGCATCCCAAAACTGAGGAACATGTTGCCATTCATCAATCAAACGTGGAGTTTCTCCTTCAAGCAAAAAACGGATATTTGTTTGTGCCATCTGTTTATACTGTTCTTGCTTTACCGGGTCGTCCATATAGATGATGCTTTTAGCTTGTTGTTCAGCCGTAGTCGTCTTACCACAAGCTTTTGGACCTTCAATTAAAACAGCACCCATTGCCTCTAACTTATCACGCAATAATTTATCTGCTATTCGATTTTTATATTCCATAGATACATAGTTTTTGCAAAGATAGGGAAATAGTTTATGAATCATATAAATTGCAATACAAATTTGGAAGTTTGGACGAAATCCATTTGGTAATTTGGCCTATTTTTGCTTGGTAATTTGGCGAATTATAATTATTTCCTTCGATAACTTTTCGTTTGCTGCTTACATACTGTTACTACCGCAAACATCAGACACCTTCTCCGATACGCCTCTTCCTCCTCATCCGGCCTTCTTCCGTCCCAGCGAAGGTCTGAGTCGGAGTTGCCACCACCGCCGGATGAAACAGCGACAGGCTGTCCGCAAATCAAAGCATCTGCGATGGTGAAGATTCTTTCCCGTACAGACGGCTCAGCCAACTGGTCAAGAAATGTCTGCATTTGTTCAGTCTGATTATCGTTGAGATCCGTCAGTCGTACATACTCCTGTTGCAACCATTTAAGCTCCCGATAGTCCAGCAACGCATTATTCTGCACCGCCTGTATCTGCTGTTCGGCATCTTTCCGATACAGTTCTTCAATCTGACGGACAATCTTCACGAATCGGCTGGCGATAGACCTGTTCTGCACCTCAATCCATTTGTCAACACCGAATATCGGAGGTTTACCTGTGATCCGTGGCGGCTCAAAATCTATCTTGTGATTACGGAAAGGTTGCGCCACTCTACCGACACGGTCTATATTCTTTGTCATCTTCTCCAGTTCCTGCTCCTTTTCTTGAAGCTTACATGCCTTGTCTTCAAGCTTTGACTGGTATTCGGAAATCTGTTTTTGTATCCTGGTCTTTTGAATTTCATATTCCTGAAGAGCGATTTTGCCGGAAACCAGAGACTTCTCAATTTCTTCAAGTTGGGATTGAGACCTGAATATCTGTGCTTCCAACCTCCGTATCATAGTTTGCAGCCCCTTGACTGCTTTCTCCGCCTGTTTCGCATCTTTGGCCAGTTTCCGGATATAATCGCGTTTACTAAGATGGCTGACGTTCCGTCCTTCAATACTGTCACCACGTTCCAGCCCGTACTTGCTCCCAACCTCTTCATATAGTGAGGTGTGCATTTCCCGAAGAATATGGCCATACCCATAACGGCTCTTGCCAAACTTAGCCGACCACATGACGCATTCACGTCCGCTTTTGGCTCGTTGTCCGACAGGAACGATCAAGGCATGGATATGCGGGCTGCTCTCATCAAGATGAACCTGAAAGCCGATTATGTTTTCCTGTCCGTACCGTTTGGCGCACCAGTCATAGACATCTTTTGCCCATTGTTCAATTTCTGGACATCGCTGGAGATGGCTGTTGTCTGCACCCTTGTCCAGATTTACGGTTTGGGTTCCAAATGCCATCTCAAGTGTACGGTCATGATTGCCTCCGAAGATAAATTTCGCACAACAGTTTGGTTGAATTTTGCTGTCCAGCTTGAAGGGTTTCCAGCCCAGTTCAGTCAACCGTTCCTGCAAACGTACTTCAAGCGATTTCTCTTGATAGCCTAACGGATGAACTTTCCCATCGGGCCCAATCTCGAAATTCAGTTTCATTCGGGTCTTGTCATAGTGATTGGTCGGATCCTGATTCTTTCTGTCAATCTTGTCGTCATTCCAATGCCTTTCGTTTTCATTCGCCTCTGCTGTGCCGAATGACTTCCCGGCTTCGACATGCATGGCCTGTTTAATATCTGTGTTCATATAGGATATTCTTTTGATAAATGATTAATATTTGAGCTTGCTCTTGTGCCAGTCCGCTCTGCGGGACAATGACCGGATTTTATTGCCGCCAGGCAAAAAGTCCTTATTGTGTTAAGGACTTTCTATAAATCCTCGGAACAAGTTCCTTTACTATTCAATAAGTTCCAGATCCAGTTCATCAATGAGCAACTGCAATGCTGGATTACGTTGTATCATCTGATGGAGTATCTGTCTCTTTGATGGTGAATACAGAAAGAAGTCTGCAATGTCCAATCCTTGGCTGCGTTGCTCTTCATCGGATGTACATTCCAAAACATTGGACACAACAACCCGTTTGCATATTCCAGACAACAAAGCAGACTTTTCTTTCCATTGTTCGGTCGCTCCTAAATCAGGGATGAGAGTAACCTCCCTGCCTTTGAGAACCTGCATAGCTTCACTATTGAAACAACCGTTCTTTCCACCTGTTGCCAACCATATATAATCGGGGATAAAATGGCTCATTACAACAGCGGTCTTTTCGCTTTCCACCAGCATTACCGGAGATGATGAATTTTTCAGAAGATGTTCCCCATACAGGCACTGCTTTAAATGGAAATCCTGCAATTTTAATTCAGAGTGCGCCCAACTGACAAAAGCCTGAGGCTCTTTAACCCGATGTCCTGTCTCCGCATTATAGCACATTACCTTACCAGTTCTTACCTGTCCATTTATATCTATCTGCCAGAAAACCGTTGCGCCTCCCCATTTTGAAGACGTCCCTATGCGATACATTTCAAACAATCTGCTTGTCTCATTTTCACCAAATACATGACAGAAATACTGATATAAGGGGTTGATTGAATAATGTGACAAACTCCTTAACACATAAGATGATGAAATATACGAAGGAATAATACAAGCCGGAATATTATATGCCGGCTTATAAGGGGCAGAAAGGAGTGACTTACCAGATTTCTCATTCATTTCCAACACATCAGGATTATCCTTGAAGTATTCCTTAGGTGTGTAATGATAGCCGCAACTGTTCTCGTGATCACACTTGCCGACATTATCGGGAAAGCTAATGACGCCCTGTTCATCAATATACTTGACAAAACATCGGCTTTTACCACAGTTCGGACAAGTAGTCTTACTTCCGTGCAGGTATTTCTGTAAATGGAATCTGTATTCACTCATGGTCCTCTGATTTTAGTGTGGTTGCACTCTGCACTTTTGCACTTTGAGAAGATTGCACGGTATCTTGACAAGATGAAAGTGCAATAGTGCAAGGTGCATCAGTGTTTTCTGTCATAAGTTTGCGATAGACTCCATGCTGAAGCTTTTCTATAAGAGGGTGTTTAAGCCGGCATAATTGGTCAAGCGCATAATAGACGGTACGCCGGGACATATCAACTTTTCTACCGGCAATGACAGCATCCCCGGAAGTAAATCTCTCTCCTAGCAGGGAGAGCCACGCTTCCTTCATTTCGCCGATACTGTTTATGACAATGGCTTCCTGAATCCTCCGGTATGTTTCCTCATAATAATCAATCATACGGATTGCCGATTCTACGGAATCCCACTCAATATATTGCATATCTCCACTGTCAGTAGCCCATTTCATTACCTGAAATAACAGGGCAAGACGTGCTACATGGCCGTTGAGTTTCATCTTGCGGCTTTCAACATCCGCATCATCCTCAATGGCATTTACAGCATCGATAATTTCATTGTACCATTCATAAAAGTATTCTTCCGCATCGTCAGACATTGTAAGGATACGGGGATTGACCGTTGTACCCTTGTCATCAAGGATACAGGAGATGCTTAAGATTCTGTTGATTATTGTCCTCCATTGATTCATGATGTCAGGACGGGCTGTATTCCGTTCTTCCCGTCTCCATCCGGATATCTTCCTGTTTTTTGGATAAGCAAATAGAAAGCGGTCAAGCAATCCGTTGGCAAGGAACTCTGCACGGAAGACTTCCTGCAGCATATTCGTCTGTACTGAACCGATGACATTTATACATGGATTCTTGATTAGAACAGGACGTGATTCTGATTTGCGGATAATCTTTAACGGCTGTCCGCTATAAGCTGTCAGCAGATCTTCAATGAGGTTGTTCTTGCTGTTGTACCTTTTGACGGAATTGAACAAAGCCAGGATTTCATCGACGACCAATGTTATCCCACGCTGATTATGCTGATGAATATTCATCATCGCCTCCGGGGTAGAGTCATAAATGACCGTCGTTACAAAATTCGGTTTCTTGAGCAGTTGTTCTTCCCCGTCACTTCCGCGCTTGCCTGCTGACATGGCTCTTTCATATTCGTCATATTCCTCGTTATATTTCTCATGCAGCCGATCATCATACTCATTAATCGGCTTATAGATAAAACCGAGGGGAGGAGTCTTTCCAAGTCCGGGACGACCTACCAACATCATATAAAGGGATGGGCAAGTTTTCCACTCGCCCTTTATACGGATATGACAAGAATTTCCTATTGCAGTAGCAACAGCGGAAAGAATAATAGACGCAGTATATTCCACATTGAAATTTTCGTATCTGGCAAGATTGAGGATAATCTCCTGTATCCTGTCCGGGAAGGCATCTAACGGAAGACCTGTTTCCGGAATGTCTTCTACTTCCGAACGAAGCATGTTGGTCAAATGAATGGTGTCAAACATAGCCACCTCCTTCCTGTTTGGGAAGTTCATCACCAATAGCGAAAGCTTCATAATGGAAACGGCGCAGAAAACGATCCACATCCTCCTGCGTGTACCAGTATTTATCACCTTCACGCGAGTAGCCGAGATAACCGTTGTCTCGCAACTTTTTCAGATACTTATCTTTAATGTTCAACATCTCCATCAAAGACTTGTTATCATAAAGACGATGCCCACTTTCATGAGCCAGAGGCGGCAGTTTCTCCTGTTTCTCTACTATGCTGAGAATCTTTTCAAGCAGTTCCCGGTCGCATAGTTTCTCTACATTCGTGTTCTTTGCCATATATATCTCAAATTATGGCCGAACCGTCCTGATGCACACTCAGACCTTCAGCCTGGTTATACGATATGGTACGATTGTGCACATCGCACCAGAATCACGGCACGAATGTATGAAATAGCTGAGGATTAATAAGTTATAACAAATTATCCAATATTATGACAGGTGTTATGGAAAGTTATGATTCTGTCACAACTTTGTGCGTAGCCGATTGATTACCAGCAATAAAAAAGAGAAAAATAAAATTGAAAAAAGCAAGAGCCAACATCAATGTCAACACTCTTCCATTTAATCTATACCACTTCATCTATCTCCACTCCGTTTATCCCTGAATTACCTTCTTTTGATAATTCTATTATAAACAAAAGTCTCAATCGAACAAGGTGACATTCGTCTCAATCAAACAATTACTGTCAATAATCCCACTTAACCTTCTTTTCTTCCAGATACTTTAACATCCAATAGGGATTTATCGCCAGTTCATCTTCTACACCAAGGGGCATATAGATGCCCACATGAAGATGAACTGGAAACTGTCCGGTCGTGCCTTCCGGTCCATAACCACTGTCTCCCATATACCCAAGCAAGTCTCCTGCCTGCACCTGGTCTCCTTCTTTCCAGTCGCCCACATAAGATTCCAGATGTGC
>ENA-ORRE01001557-ORRE01001557.1-human-gut-metagenome-genome-assembly--contig:-NODE-1557-length-14998-cov-4.967677_pt1 | contig 14998 bp, 12 predicted proteins | sample MGYA00242171_ERZ509126 | MGnify/ENA primary metagenome ERZ509126 (study PRJEB26280, sample SAMEA2338648) | human gut metagenome | biome: human gut; feature: human-associated habitat; material: faeces... | reverse complement strand
ATTTGAACTGCTGCTGTCACAGGCCATGCAGAAAGGCAACAATCTGGCCCACCACTTGATACAGTCTTTTGCGCCGGGCGAAACCACGCCAGAGCAGGCCCACGAGATTGGCCGGCAGCTTGCAGATGAAGTCCTGCGAGGCAAATACCCGTATGTGCTGACCACGCACATTGACAAGGGGCACGTCCATAACCATGTCATCTTTTGTGCCGTGGACATGGTGAACCAACGAAAGTATGTTTCCAACCGACAGAGTTATGCCTACATCCGGCGCACCAGCGACCGGCTGTGCAAGGAACATGGTCTGTCTGTGGTGATGCCCGGTCAAGACCGGGGCAAGAGCTATGCCGAGTGGGACGCACACCGCAAGGGCACAAGCTGGAAGGCGAAGCTGAAAGCTGCCATAGATGCAGCCATCCCGCAGGCCAAGGATTTTGACGATTTTCTGCGGCTCCTGCAGGAGCAGGGCTATGAAGTCAAGCGGGGCAAGTATGTTTCGTTCCGTGCGCCCGGACAGGGGCGGTTCACCCGCTGCAAAACGCTGGGCGAAGCCTACACCGAAGAAGCCATCACCGAGCGCATCAAAGGGCGGTTCGTGGAGCGGAAGCCTAAAGAAAATCGCAAAATTTCGCTGCGGATTGATTTGGAGAATAGCATCAAGGCCCAGCAGTCCGCAGGGTATGAGAAGTGGGCAAAACTCCACAATCTGAAACAGGCTGCCCGGACGCTGAACTTCCTGATTGAGCATGAAATCGAAAGCTACCCGGATTTGGAAAGCCGGGTGGCCGAGATCACCGCCGCCAGCACCGAAGCTGCCGCTGCACTGAAAGCAGCAGAGCGTCGGCTTGCAAAAATGGCCGTGCTGATAAAGGATGTTACCACCTGTAAGGAGCTGCACTCGTTGGTGCAGGAGTACCAGCGGGCCGCTGACAAAAAGCAGTTCCGGCGCAAGCATGAAGGCACCCTGATTCTCTATAAGGCCGCAATCAAGGCCCTGAAAAAGCAGGGCTTCCAAAAGCTGCCCGACCTCTACGCATTAAAAACCGAGTATAAACAGTTGGCCGAGCAGAAAGACCAGCTGCAGCGGCAGTACGCCGAAGCCAAACGCCAGATGCAGGAGTATGGCATCATCAAGCAGAATGTGGACGGTGTTCTATTCCAGAATCACAGGCAGGAGAGGGATAAGACCCTGTGAGCATTACTTGACAACGACACATTACTTTTAACTGAAATAATGTGCGATTGTCAATTCGCTGTTGACGAACACACATTATTTCTATATAATATAATGTGTGAATGTCAAGTGAGGTGATAGCATGAACAACATGGGCAAAGTAGAAAAAATAATGCAGTCTGCCCCCAATGGTATCATTACGACCGCACAGTTGACGAAAGCCGGCTTACATCGGGGCTATCTGCATGATTTTGTCGAGAGCGGGGAACTATACCGTTTCGGGCGCGGCCTGTATGTACAGAGCAGTGCATGGGAAGATGATTTTTACCTGTTGCAGCGGAAGTATAGTCGCGGCATCTATTCACATGATACTGCTCTCTATCTGCTGGGCTATTCTGACCGCACCCCGGCAAGATACACGATGACCTTTCCCAAGGGCTACAATGCGCTGTCCTTAAAGCAGGAGGACTTGATCATCAAACGCGCTATTCCAGAAAATTATAACTTTGGCATTATTGAAATCCAATCGCCGTCCGGCAATCCCATTCGTGTTTACGATTTGGAACGGACGCTGTGCGACATTCTGCGCGGCAGCGGGAGTGATATTCAAATTGTGGGTGCGGCTATGAAGCGTTATGCCGCATCCAAAGACAAAGACATTCACAAATTGATGCAGTACGCAGAACGACTTCGTGTAAAGCCCAAGGTTCTGCGCTACATGGAGATTTTACTATGATTACAAAAAATCCGATGCAGTTAAAAGCCTATATCAAGAAGAAAGCGGTCGAGAAGCATATTTCTGCGCAGCTTGTGATGCAGAACTATATGCTGGAAAGGCTGTTGGAACGCATTTCACTTTCACCGTATAAGCATAACTTCATCATCAAAGGCGGCTTTCTGGTTTCGGCTATCGTTGGTCTGGACACACGGGCCACTATGGATTTGGATACGACTATCAAGGGCTTTACACTGACCCATGAAGCTATCCTTTCTATTTTCAAAGATGTGTGTGCAGTCCAGATTGACGATGATGTGCAGTTTGAAGTGGTGGGCGTTGCGGATATTCGGGAAACAGACGATTATCCCGGAATCCGGGTGTCGCTGAAAGCCAACTACCCACCGATCAGCGTCCCGCTGACGGTGGATGTCACCACCGGCGATATGATAACGCCCCGCGAAATTGAGTACACCTTTTCAATGCTGTTCGATGACCGCACGATCAGCGTTCTGGCCTACAACCTTGAAACGGTTCTGGCCGAAAAGCTGGAAACCGTGCTATCCCGCAATATTGCAAACACCCGTCCGAGAGATTACTATGACATCTATATTCTATATGCCCTGCGCGGAGCCGAGTGCGACAAAGTAACGCTGCGGCGGGCACTGGAACGGACAACGGAAAAGCGCGGCAGTTCTAAAATCTTAACACAGTACCCGGAGATTATGCAGGAAATCCGGGATAGTGATACACTCCGCAGGCAATGGGACAAGTATAGCCGGGAATATGACTATGCAAAGGATATTTCTTTTGATGATACCTGCAACGCAATTCAAGCGATTATGAATAATTTCCGCAACATATAAATTTAGAAAGGCCACTATGAAAAAAGAGTTTACGCCAAATAGTGTGAAATTTATATATACAAAGAACGAACTTGCATATCAAGAAGTCTTAGATGACTTTCAAAATGCGTCTGAAATAACAATTGTGACCTATGATATATCTACTAAAAGGGAAGAACTTATAGACGCATTAAAAAAAAAACAAAAAAATCATGTGTAATCAATGTTATAACCAACATTCCAAATCGATGGGAAAAGTACTATGGCTATAACAAGGAAAATGTCGAACGAAATAGGACTAGAGCAAAAAGAACGATAAATTTATATCTGTCAAAACTAAAGCCAGAATCTTTAGGAAAGATTGCTTCTGTTTATTTTGATTTTTCTAATCACGGAAAAATTATTATGACAGATAATATAGTTTATATAGGTTCCGCTAATTATTCCGAGGAAAGCGCAAAGAATGTAGAATTTGGGTTTATTTCTCAGGATAAGTCTTTGATTGATTATATAAATTCATTTATTCTTCCAGATATTCGTTCAACAGCTGTTCCATATTATGAGTATGATTACACCTCTCTTTTGCTCGAAGCCAATATGTTGCTTGCAGCCATCCATGCAGCCAAAAATGAACTGTATGAAGAAACGCATCGATTTTATGATGATATAGAAGGGCATGGATATTACTACGCAAGTACTGAAGCTACATTAAGTGTAGAAACATTAGATAAAATTGTTCAACTCACAAAAGAATCATGTAGAATTGCAAGAGACATTTATAATGCGGTAGCCGTTGTCACACTAGGTAATGATGAAGAACTTGATTCCGTTAGTGATATATATGAGGAACTGCGCAGTATCTGTGCAAAAATCGAGAAAACAAGATGTTGTGATACGCTTATCAATTTATCGGAGTTTGATTCAGAGGATTATATAAATCAACAACTTCAAGATAAGTATGCAATGGAAGCATACGAAGAAAATTTAGAAAATTGTATTGAAGATGCATCAGAGGATATGAGGGAGGTTGTTTCGGATTTGTCGTCTGCGGCACAAGCAGATATTGAAACATTACTTGCTCAAATTCAGGAACAATGCAATATATATTCAGCTATCATTGAAAAATTAAGAGTAAAAGAACTGAAAAAAGTGAACTCTACAATAGATAATACCTAATTACTTGTAGAGAACACTAAATTTAAAAAATTATCGCTAGGCACAGTAGCTAATAGACCACTGTGCCTAGCGACTTTGCTGTTAAGTTTGCGGTATCATTCACCCGTAAAATCAAACCTCTGTCCGTCAAAGGCAGCATCGGTCATGCACTCCAACTTTGCAACAGTACTATTCGCCAACCGCCGCATTTCCGTGTCCATATCTGGCAGGGCGGCCAGCATCCGCGCCATCGTGCGGCGGCGGTCAGAAGTGTGGTACATACAAATCAAATTTTCTTCTTCTACGCTGAAATTCATGGTCAGACCTCCATTTCATGTTGTTTACTGCGGGCCGTTGCCCTTTTCGGACTGGCGGCCTGTTTTGTTTCGGAAAGCTGCTTGCGGACGGAAGTGCGGGGCTTGCAGATGCCCTTGTCCCGGTTTTCGTTTTTGCCAACCAGCGCGTAGATGCCAAAACGGTCTTTTACGCTGGACAGATGTAAAGATTTATACGGCAGCATGGCAAGCAGCTGGTCCGTGTCCCGGCTGGATGCCAGCTTGGTGAAATAGGGCGATACCTCTACCATGAAATGATTCTTGTCCGGGCTGTTGGGAGCAGCCAGACGCTTCATATCGGCTACGATACGCTGTGCCTCGGCCTCGATCAGCCCGGTGTGCAATGCCGCAAGGTGCTCTTTGAAATCACCGGGCTGTGCAGATTCCCGACTGCGCTGCTCCTGCCGGATGGCCGTTTGCAGAAGTTCCGGGTCACGGGTCTGCATTTCATACCGCACGAACTCTCCAAAATATTTGTCCGAGCGGCTGTTGAAATGCTCTTTCGGGCCAATCTCCCGCATCCCGCTTTCGTAGATCAGGCGATTGGCACCCACGGGCAGGGCTGCATCCCGGATATGCTGGAAATGCTGCTGATAGTCCAGTTCATACAGATTGCCTTGCACAGTTCCGTTGGCCGCGCCGGTCAACTCCACCGCATAGGCAAGAATCCTGTCGTGGGTCTGTTCGCCGCAGAACTTCCATGTGTTGTAGGCTTGGGTGTCTTTGAGCAGCACATCCCGTTCCCGGAAGCAGAATGTCCCAGAGGGCCGGGACAGCCACAACAGCAGCTTATCTTCCGGCTGGTCGCTGCGGGCGGCCTCCCGCAGCATCTTGATGTCATAGGCAAAATCGCTCTGATAGTATGCGGTGTTCTGGTGCATAATGGCTTCCAGCGCAGCGATCACATCCATATTTTCAAATTTTTGCACGGCTTACACCTCCAATTCCTTTGTCTTTTCCCGTGGCTGCGTTTGCTTGCTCTGTTCCTTTTTTGCGGCATCCAGCTGTGCCCGGATGGACGGCTTTTTCGGTTTTGCGGCGCGGAACTTCTTGGTTTTCGGTGCCTTTTCCTCGGCCTTGACTGCGGCGGCAAGGTCTGTCAGAGAGATTTGTTCTCCGACCTTTGCTTTGGCCTCCAATTCACCCAGAGAGGGCGCATTGTTCAGCACGCCATCAATCATATTTTCATTCTGTTCGATGGAAAGCTCTGCGGTGCGCAGCGGATTTTCCTGCAAGAACTCCGGCACCTGCTGGAAGCCCACACTGTCGCAGTAGTGGGCGGTGTCCTGCCCATTCTGGTGCAGCACCACCACATCCGAAACAGACAGCGAGTGTCCCTTGAAATCTGCCGGATAGTCCACATTGAATGTGCGGTAGATGTCCTCCAACGTGGTGCCAGCAGTCAGCGGCGCGGCGTATACTTCCGTATAGTTGGCCTTGTCCACGGTCAAACCGGCAGCCAGCAGGCGGTCGTAGGGCTCAAAACGGTAATCGCGGGTGGAATCCTCGTTGCGCAGTTGGTAGATGGAAAAGCTGTCCTGCTGCGGTGTTTCAAAACCTGCCGCTGCATATTCCTCTACGGTCATTCCGGCAGTCGCCGCTTCCTGCGCGATCTCGGCCTGCACCTGTGCCTTGTAATCCTGCAAGCTCTGGTCAAAGTCAGCCAGCTTGGGCGGTTCCGGCAAGTTATACTGGCCTTGGTTAAGCAGCGGGCGGCAGTCCTGCACATAGGCCACAACAGTGTTGTAATAGGCAGCCTGTTCCGGCGAAATGTTCTGTCCCTCCCGCAAAGCGGCGGTGGCTGCCTGCTCCATGGCCGAAAGATTGCAATGTTGTTTGAGGTACGGGATAAACTCGGTCAGCACCATTTCCCGCTCTGCCTTGTCTTGTTCCCACGCTTCCGGGCCTTTGTTGTGCAGAACAAAATTTTTCCAGTTCTCGTCCTTGGCATAGTATTCGTGGTAGTTCTGGATATGCTGAACCAAAGAACCCTCTCCGTCACCAAAATCCTGCCGTCCCTCGTAGTTGTCGGGCTGGCCGTTCAGGGTAAAATCAATACGGAATGCGGTCTTGTCGTACCAGCCGCCCGTGTAGCCGTCCTTTTCCCGTTCTGTGTGCTGGGTGGTGTCCAGTTCTTCAAAGACGCGGTTTGCCACAGACAGCGGCATGATTTCGCCGTCCTGTAGCTTGTCGCTTTCGCTCCACAGAATCGTGACCGTAGGCTCTGCGGCAGGGTCTGGAATTTTAACGGGTGCGGGAATTTCGTTGGCCTTTTCCGCCGCCTCTTGGAACGCCGCCAGCTTATCGCCCAACAGAACTTCCGTCACTGCGGCAGTCTGGCCCAGCAGGTTAAGTGCCTCCACTCCGGCATCTTTCAGGGTCAGACCGGGCGCGTCCAGCTGGCCTCCGTCCAAAGTCTTGTTATCCGGGCCGTACAGGGTGTAGTCATAGCCGGAATCACAGGTCTGGATGAACAGGGTACTGCCGTTGTCCAGTGCAAATGCGGCTTCCTGTACAGCGGAAAGGTCTGTTTCCCGCTGCTGGCGCAGTTCTGCCAGATGTTCGTCCAGCGCAGCGATCAGCTCATGGGCTGCGCTGCGGATAACTTCCAGAGAGGCTTTCAGCTCCGCCAGTTCCCGACCAGAACTCCACCCAGCCACATAGCCAAAGGAATACTCGGACGTGTCCAGCCCGTAGTGCTGGCAGACGGCATAGGCCACGCTTTCGGCCTGCACCTCGCGGGTGCGGCTGTCCGGGCGGTTGGTCTGTTTCGGGTCGGTGGGGTCGATGGCGTGAAGTTTGGCGTGGGCAATTTCATGGATAGCCGTCTTGATGGTCTGTAACTGGCTCATGCCCTCTTGGATGGCAATGCGGTTGTCGAGCAGATGAAAGTACCCGTGCGCCCCGCCCTCGATGTCCTCAAACCCGATTGGCACCGGGGAAGCCTGCTCCAATGCCTTGAAAAAATCTTGGTAGTCCTGCACACTGCCGGACAGTTCATTCACGGCAATGGTCGGCAGCGGTTCACCCTCAGTCTGGCTGACATCGAACACGGACACCACCTTAAAGGCCGGAATCTGTACCGTTTTTTCTTCGGTCAGCGGCTTGCCGTCCTTGTCCAGAATCGGCTTACCCTGTTCGTCCAGCTTTTCCATCTTCTGCTTGACCTTGTACGGCGCAGGAGCAAGGATTTTGATGCCTTTTTCGCCTTTCTTTACGGTGCGGTGGAACGTGTCTTTCCACTTGTTGAAGCCCGCCACCAGCTGCCCGCCCTGCATGGCGATCAGCAAGGTGTTGTTGAAGCTGTAATTGTGGAACTTCGCCATCGTGGTGAGGTAGGCTTTGTAGCGGTCGCTGTCGAACAGCTCTTGAATCCCTGTTTCCAGCCGGTCCGTAATTTCTTTCATGCGCTCTGCGCTGTCCTTGCCGTTCAGGATAATGGGAATAACTTTCTGCGGTTCCGTTTCAGGCTGAACAGGTGGCGGGATGTTGGCCGAATCTCGCAAAACTTCCGGCGCAGGAAAGGACAGTACCCGGTATTCCTCCGGCACAGGCTGGCCCTCGTGGACTTTCTGCCACTCGTCCCCGCTTTTGACAAGGTAGCCGTACTGGGTGAACGCACCCTGTTCCTGCTGAGCCACATACCGGCCAAACTGTGCCGTGTCGATGCCGCCTTTCCATTCTTCCGGCATATTCACCATGCCGGAGCGGTTCAGATAGTAGTCGCCCAGTTGGGCAGGCCCGTGCACATCCGGCAGATGCACATAGTAGTCCACGTTTTCGGGAAAGTCGGTAATTCTCCCGATGCTGGAAAGCTCACTCTGCGGGGCTTGCAAGGCGGCGTTCAGTTCTGCGCGTTCCCCGGTAGAGAGTGTTTCCAGTCGTGATGCCAGAAAGTTCAGTTCGTCCACATTGGATGCCAGCACCATGTTGTAGGGGATGGCAAAACGCTTTTCTTCCTCGGCAAAATAGCCGGAAATGAAAAGGCCCTGCGGATTATCGGACGAAATGCCGATTTGCCGCAGGGCCGCTTGTACCTGTTCGGTTGTAGTGGGCAGGTCCAGCCAGACGCCATCCCTGCCTTGCTGCTGCCGATTTTGCAGCTGGATGGAAAATAATTCGCTCATTTGGTCACACTCCTTTTTTGCTATCCTACGGATAGAGAGAGCCGGTTATGGCAAAATGAATGCTTCACCTTACCATAACCGGCCCTCGTATTTTTGCCTTACTCTTTGCGCTCTACCCGGTAATTGACGTACTTGCCTCCCGTATCTGCCAGAAGCACCGTTGCATCATAGGTTTTGCCTGTCTTTTCGGAATAGAGGCCCTTGACCTTTGCCTTGCCGTTTTTGAGCAGAGCAGCGGCGATCTTCGGGGTGAACGCCTTTTTGCGCTGCTCAAAGAAGCGGTCATTCTTCCACATCACGAACTGACAGCTACGATTCCCGCAGTAGAAGTTTTTCTTGCCCTCATAGACGTTTTCACTGCACCGGGGACACTTGCCGATAATAACCCGTTCCGACTGGAACAGGTTTAGCTCATGGCACATCACAAGGGCAAGGATGGCCGCTGCAATGGGCAGTACTACCGTTTCGGAAAGACTGCGCAGCATATTGAAAATGCCGCTGTTCCACGCCTGCGGGGTAGAGCCAACGTCGGAAGCGATTTCGCCCACCTTGGCGTTCACGTTATCGAACAGGCCGGAGAGGTTGCCCGTGATGCCATCTATCAAAATGCCTTTTATCCATTTCTCGATGATCTCACTAATCAAGCAAAGATACCTCCTTTCCCGCGCCCTCCCACTTTTCTGGGAGAGCGCGGTGGGGTCTCAAAGATGGATGTTCGGATAAGTTGAGGTTAGCCCAGCAGCCCGGACAGCAGCGGGACAAGGGTCACGCCGATCAGGGCAACGCCGCCGCCCGCGACCAGCTGCTTCACGCCCTGGCTCTTGCTGCCGGGGTTATCCTGTCCATAACCCTCCAACAGGTTGATGCCGCCCCAGACACACAGGGCACCGCCCAGACCGACCACGATGGTCTGCAAAGTATCGACTGCGCTGTTGAAAAATTCCATAAGGTCCTCACTTTCTGCCGCTTGTTCTGCGGCACTCAAAAATAAAATTATTCGGCTGCATTTTTATCCGACAGGTCAATTTCGTACAGGTCAAAACTTTCGTCCTGTGCGACTACCTGCTGCCGTTTCCGGCGCAGGGTGGATAAGAACCTGTCCACATCAAAGGTGTTTTTCTTGTCCGCGTCTGCAAGGTACTTGTAGTGCGGGTGCTTTGTAATGTCGAACTTCTCCGAGAAGAACGGCCTCACGCCCCGCAGCTGCAAAATGCACCTGCCGCCGTCCATGATTGCGATTTCGTCCTCTGACATCAACGCCTTTCCTAATTTTTGATAGTTCAGTCCGTGGGAGGTTTGAGAACCCCGGTTCTCGCTGGTGTTGAAACTGTCGATGGTCTCTTTCCCCAGCGCATCGGAGATCTCTTTGGCATTCTTACCCCGCCCACTCAAAAAGAGAACAGAATCGCAGTTGTCCGAAATGATTTCGGCCGCATCCTTGTAGATGGCTTTTAGCTGCGACTGGCTCTGCAAAATGATGGATGCCGAGATTTCCCGGCTGCGGATGGTGGCGATCAGCTTGTCGAAGTTGGGAATCTGCCCAATGTTGGCGAACTCGTCCAGAATCAGCCGTACATGGACAGGCAGTCGGCCACCGTATTTATCATCCGCACGGTCACACAGCAGGTTGATAAGCTGGCTTTGAAGCATGGCAAGAATGAAGTTGAAGGTGGTGTCCGTGTCGCTCATAATCAGGAACAATACCGTCTTTTCATCCCCGATGGTGTCCAGCTCCATTTCATCGTCCTCCATCAGTTCACGCACTTCCCGGATGTCAAACGGGGCTAAACGGGCACCGCAGCTTATCAGGATGGAGGAACGGGTCTTGCCCGCCGACAGCAAGAACTTTTTGTACTGCCGGACAGCGAAGTGGTCCGGGTCTTTCTGTTCCAGCCGCTCAAACATGAGGTCCACCGGGCTTTGAAAGTCCGGGTCATCCTCGCGGGCTTCACTGGCATTTATCATTTCCAGCAGGGTGGTGAAGTTCATTTCCTCTGCCGGGGCCTCGTACCAGATGTAGCCGATCAGAGCCGTGTAGAACAGCCGTTCCGACTTCACCCAAAAATCTTCTGCTGATTTCTCACCTTCGCCCTTGGTGTTGGCGATAAGGGTATTCACCAGTTTCAGCACGTCCTTTTCCGAGTGGATGTAGACAAAGGGGTTGTACTTCATGGACTTGGAAAAGTTTATCGTGTTCAGGATTTTCACCCGGTAGCCCGCCCGCTGGAACATTTGGCCTGTTTCGAGAACCAGTGTGCCTTTCGGGTCTGTGACTACGAATGAGGTGGGATAATCAGACGTGGGAAAGCATTGCATGAGGTTGGGCTTGACGTAAAACCGCGTCTTGCCGCTGCCGGAGCCGCCAATCACCAGCACATTCTTGTTCCGGGCCGTCTTGGGGTCTTTGGGCCGCCCGGTCATGGTCAGGCGTTCGGTCTGGGTCAGCAGGATGTTGTTTTCAAACTTGGGGTCGATGTAGGGGGCAATATCCTTGGCGGTGCCCCACCGGGCAGAACCGTATTCCTCGCCCTTGCGGTACTTCTTGGCGTTCTTGCCCTTGCTGTACACAATGAGACGGACAGCCACCGCCCCAACAACGCCCACACACAGGTCAAACGGGTGCAGGCTGGGCAGCGGGCTTGCAAAGGCGGCGGAGATGCCGCTCGTTAGGTGCAGCAGCTTGGCCGAAGCATCCGCGCCCGCCGACAGACGGTACGTCTGCCCGCATTTGGCAAACAGGTACACGAACAGCAGATATGGCAGATTCAGCACCAGCAGTTTTTTTAGTTCAGGCTTCATCGTTCCAGCTCCCTTTGCTTGACTTTTTCTTTGGCGCGTTTCGGCTGCTGGGCCGCTTTCTGCTTGGCTGCGGTCAGCACCTTGCGGATGGAGGGCCGCTGCTCCTTGGAGAGCGTTTTGGCTGTGAACTCCCGGAACGCCTGTTCCAGATTGTCCGCATCCTTGGCCTTGAAGATCACGATGTAGTGGGGCGGCTGGGTGGTCTTGTCCTTGCGTAAGGTGAAGTCCACGCCGTACTTCTTGGCGCAGGGCTTGAACGCCCCGATGTTCGCTTCCGTGACTTCAATGTTGGTCAGGGCCGCGCCGTGGGCTTTCAGCTGTTTCAGGCTTTGCTTGCCGTGATGCAGCTTTGGCCCCTTGGCCCGGTGCTGCAAATATTTTTTCAGGGCAGCTTGCAACGCTTGGGCGGTGAGTTTGCCTGTTTTCATGGACAGGGCAATGGTTTTCTGGGTGACTTCTTCCTGCATTCAGCATCCCTCCTTGGGAAGTAGTCGGAAAAGCAGTAGCTAGGGTGGAACCACCAGCCGCCGCAGGTAAAGTGTTCTCATGGATGGGTACTCCTTTCGGTCAGGTGTTGGGCGGGCGGCCCCAATCGGGCTGCGCCATATCGTGCGCCACAAGGGACGCATAGTAGCTGTTGATGGTGCTGGGGGCGTTGAACAGCATGGCCCGCAGGTATTGCTTGATGTTGCGGACTTTGGTGGTGTTGTCCCGCAGGCAGTCCATGACGAACTCGATGTGATGGCTGTCCAGCTTCAAGAATTTCGCCTTGACCAACTCTGCCGGGTAATCGTCCCCGGCCACCCGGATGGACTTGCGGCTGGTGCAGACCGTTTCCAGCAGGATGTCCACGATCTCGTCCAGCTGTTCCCGGTCTATCCGGGGATTCTGGGTGAGGGTGTCATACTCGATGTTCTCCAAAATCAGGTCCCGGTAGATTTGATAGGCCGCTTCCTTTCGGCTTCCTGTCCGTTCCGGCGGCGGTGCCGCTGCCTCGTCCTCGTCCAAAGGCAAGGGGTTTGGGGAATGGATAGGAATGGAATCGGTATTTAATCCCTCTTTCTTTTGTTTTTCTGTAATTAGTTTATCTTTATTTAATTGCATTGGATTTTCCAACGTAGGGTTTTCCTGCGTGGGATTCTCCAACGTTGGATTTTCCAATGTAGGTGAAACCGATGCAGGAACGGGCTGCGGCAGCTCGAAAATCACATAGTCTGCACCACGCAGCCGCCCTTTCTCGTCCCGTTCTCTGGAACGCTGGATGTAGCCCGCCTGTTCCAGTTCCCGGATGGCCTGCCGTATCGCGTCGATGCTTTCCCGGTTGATACGGGCCAGCCCTTGCAGGGTGTAGTCCCAATCTTCCGGCAGGGAGAGCATTTGGGAGAGTAAGCCTTTGGCTTTCAGGGACAAGGCCCGGTTCCGCAGGTGGTGGTTTGACATGACCGTGTAGCCGCTGTTCTTTTCTACCCGAAAAACTGCCATTTCACGGATGCCTCCTTTCTGTTTTTGGGCAAAGAAAAAGCCGCAGGCTTTTTGTGAAAGTCTGCGGCTATGCCGATTGTTAGATATTCAATTCTTTGTGTTTCCGCACTCCATATCAATTACCACCGAAACAGTAATGTGATTTTCAATGCGTTTGTTGCGGAGTTTATCGCCCTCGCCATCGAACACAACGTGACGAGAAAATAACGTAAAACGGAGGATTTCTACTAGATTTCTCTTTGTAGCGAAACTATCGCTTCGACGTGCCTCGTCCTCGGGAAAAGGTCCACCGGTTGCACCTTTTCTGCCCGATACCCATGCTCTTCCAGCCACTTGGCATCCCGGGCGGCGGTGGAGGGGTTGCAGCTGACCATGACAAGGGTGCGTGGGGCCATCTGGACAATGGCAGTCAGGGTGGCGTTATCGCAGCCTTTGCGCGGCGGGTCCACCACGAGCACATCAATGCCGCTGAACCGTCCGGCCGCCTGTCCGGCATCCGCACAGTAAAACTCCACGTTCTCCGCCCCGTTGCGTCTGGCATTGTTCTTCGCGTTCTCGATGGCCTCGGGCACGATCTCTACGCCGACCGCGTGCTTTGCGTGCGCCGCAAGCGCGAGCGTGATAGTGCCTGCGCCGCAGTACAGGTCGAGCACGGTCTCCCCGCCGGTCAGTCCGGCATAGTCCACCGCACACGCATACAGGCGCTCAGCCTGCGCGTGATTGACCTGATAGAACGCATGAGGCGAGAGCAGGAACGTGTTGCCGCACAGCCTGTCCTCCAGCATCGGCTCGCCCCACAGCACATCCGTGCGGTCGCCCAGAATGACGTTGTCGCCGCGCTGGTTGTGGTTGATCAGGATGCCCGTCAGCGACGGCTCCGCTGCACGCAGACGCTCGATGAGCGTATCCAGCTCGGGCAGCTTGCGCGTCGCGGAGATCAGCGTCAGCTGGCATTCGCCGCTTTTTTCGCCCGTGCGGACGTAAATATGGCGGATCGTGCCGCGTTTTGTCTCGTAATCATAGGGCGGGACCGCGAATTCGGTCATCCACTCGCGCACGATGCCCGCGAGGCGGTCAGCCTTCTCCGACTGGATCAGACAGCGCTCGACCGGCACGATGTCATGACTGCGCGGACGGTAAAAGCCGGTCACGATATTGCCCTCTCTGTCGCGGCCCACCGGATACTGCGCCTTATTGCGGTAGTGCTCGGTCGTTTCCGCGCCCGTGATGCCGAGCAGCTTTTCGCCGTCCTGCTTTCCGATACGGGTCAGCGCGTCGCGCACCTTTTTCTCCTTTGCGCGCAGCTCCTCCTCGTAGGTGATGTGCTGATAGCAGCAGCCGCCGCACTTGTCCGAGACCGGGCAGGCAGGCGTGATGCGCGCGCGCGAGGGCGTCACGAGCTTCTCCACGCGGCCGAACGCCACGTTTTTCGTGACCTTGACGATGCGCACATCGCAGCAGTCCCCGACCGCCGTGCGCGGCACGAACACCGCCCGCCCCTCGATCTTTGCAAATCCCGTGCCGTCCGCTGTATAATCGCTGATCCGGCAGCGGTATACCTTGTTTTTCATCAGTTCCATAACAGAAATCCTCATCAGAGATGCGTTCCCGCCGCTCCCTGTTCCCTTCTCGATAGATACTTTTATTATACCACGGTCTGACCGCTCCGTGCAATCCGCAGGCCCGCTTTCCGCCGCCGGAAAATTCTTTGCGAAAAATGTAGGATTTTCCCGAAATTTTTGTTATACTGTTGTTAACAACACAGGACACAAAAGGAAGGGTTCGCCATGAATTTTTTAGAGGAACGCATCGTAAAAGACGGCGTGGTCAAGAAGGGCAACGTGCTCAAGGTTGACAGCTTTCTCAATCATCAGATGGATATCGAGCTGTTCGACAAGATGGGCGAGGAGTTCAAGCGCCGTTTCGCGGACAAGCCGATCAACAAGATCGTTACCATTGAGGCATCCGGTATTGGCATTGCCTGCATTGTGGCACGTCATTTCGGCGTTCCGGTCATGTTTGCAAAGAAGACCCAGAGTGTCAACATCGACGGCGAGGTTTATGTTGCCGAGGTCGAATCCTTTACGCATAAGTGTAAGAATCAGGTTATCGTTTCCAAGAAGTTCCTCGGTCCGGACGACCATGTGCTTGTTATCGACGATTTTCTGGCAAACGGCTGTGCGCTGCAGGGCCTGATCTCCATCGTGGCACAGGCCGGCGGTACGGTCGAGGGCATCGGCATCGCCATCGAGAAGGGCTTCCAGCCGGGCGGTACGGAGCTGCGCGCTGCTGGTTACAAGCTGGCCAGCCTTGCCATCGTCAACGAGATGAGCGATGACCATCTGACTTTCCGCGAGCAGTAAAAA